>Ga0207695_10000123_pt1 | contig 232059 bp, 216 predicted proteins | sample KBSC54metaG_FD_184354 | JGI IMG/M metagenome (GOLD analysis project Ga0207695, IMG submission 184354) | Corn rhizosphere microbial communities from Kellogg Biological Station, Michigan, USA - KBS C5-4 metaG (SPAdes) (version 2) | ecosystem: Host-associated > Plants > Roots > Rhizosphere >...
GTCACCGAACCCGAACCGCCCGCACCCACATCAGAAGCGAATTCACACGAAACCGATTTGGAAACGCCAGTGGAAACGCCTCCCAATGTCGTGCCGTTCCGCGCACCCGGTGATCCCAGAGGAGCTAGCGATCAGCGGTCGCCGACGCTGACGCCGGTCGAGAACAGTGCGTTCAACGAGCTCGCGCGGCAATTGTCCGAGCGGCTCGAGCGTGAGCGCGACCAGATCACCTCCGCCGCGACCGAGCCGCCGGCGGACGAGACCACGCATGAAGCGGTGCTGCCGCCCGAGCTTTTCGTCACAGAGCCTGTGATCACGGAGCCCGAGCTATCGGAGCCTCTGATTTCAGAGACTCTGGCGCCGCCGGCCGCGGCCGAATGGCTGACCGAACCGGCGCCGCCCGCGCAGGGCCACAGCACGCGCGACCGCGCACTGCTCGACCTGATCCCGACGGGCATGCTGATCTACCGGCTCGATCGCCTGCTCTACGCCAACCCCGCCTTCCTCACACGCATGGGTTATGCCAGCCTCGCAGCACTTGAAGATGCCGGCGGGCTGGATGCGCTCTATGTCGAGCCCGGCGTCTCCACAGCGAGCAGCACGTCGCAATCAGGCACGCCGGTGACGATCAGCGCCACCATTGCCAATGGCGAGCAGCCGCTGGCGACGACGGAAGCGCATCTGCACACGATCGATTGGGACGGCGCCGGCGCGCATGCGCTGATCTGCGCGCTGCCGCAAGCAGCACCCGTGATCGTAGCGCCGCCTGTCGTCGCCGAAACGATCGTGCCCGAGACCTTCCCTTACGCGCCGGATCTCGAGCCTGAAGCCGGCGATGCCGATGCGGAAGATCTCGCCGCGATCCTCGACACCACGGCCGAGGGCATCGTGATGTTCGATGCCGAAGGCAACGTCCACGCCTGCAATCGCAGCGCCGAGGCGCTGTTCGGCTATGACGGCGAGACGCTGATGCAGCAAAACCTGGTGACGCTGTTCGCACCGGAGAGCCAGCAAGTCGTCGTCGACTATCTCGAAAGCCTGAAGAGCCAGGACATTGCGAGCCTGCTCGATCACGGCCGCGAGGTGCTGGGCCGCGAGAAGAACGGCGGCGTGCTGCCGCTCGCCATGATCATGGGCCGCACCCGGCCCGATGGCCCGAACTTCTTCGCCGTGTTCCGCGATCTCTCGCACGCCAAGAAGGACGAGAGCGAGCTGACGCAGGCGCGACGCCTGGTCGACGGCGCCGCGAACGCCAAGGCCGACATGCTGGCGCGGATCAGCCACGAGATCCGCACGCCGCTCAACGCCATCATCGGCTTTGCCGAGGTGATGATTTCCGAGCGCTTTGGTACGCTCGGCAATGAGCGTTACGGCGAATACATGAAGGACATCCGCGCTTCCGGCGAGCGCGTCATCACCATCATCGACGATTTGCTGGAGCTGTCGCGGATCGAGACCGGCAAGCTCGATCTTGCCTTCGCCAACCTCAACCTCAACGACCTCGTGGAGGCCTGTGTCACCGTGATGCAGCCGCAGGCCAACCGCGAGCGCATTATCATCCGCACCTCGCTCGCGCATGCGCTGCCGCAGGTGACGGCGGATGCGCGCGCGCTGCGCCAGGTGACGATGAACTTGATCTCGAACTCGATCAGGCTTGCGAGCGCCGGCGGCCAGGTGATCGTCTCGACCGCGCTCTCCGACCGCGGCGAGGTCGCCTTGCGCATTCGCGACACCGGCCATGGGTTGAGCGAGAAAGAAGTCGCCGCCGCGATGGAGCCGTTCCGCACCCCGCCGCCCGGCGATGCCGCTGATAATTCCGCGCTGAGCCTGTCGTTGACCAAAGCGCTGGTCGAAGCCAACCGCGCCCAGTTCAACATCAAGAGCGCGGGGAGTTCCGGCACGCTGATCGAGGTGACCTTCGCGCCGGTGGTGGCAAGGGCGTGAGCGGAAGCGTCACGCCGCGCGCACGGTATCCAGGAACTTGCCGACCTCGAACTTGAGGCGGTTGCTGTCGCCCGACAGCGATTTCGCGGCCGACAGCACCTGCGCCGAGGCCGAGCCGGTCTCGACCGCTCCCTGCCGCACGTTGCTGATATTGGCGCTGACCTGCGTGGTGCCTTCGGCCGCGCTGTGGACATTGCGCGAGATCTCGCTGGTCGCGGCGCCCTGCTCTTCGACGGCAGCTGCAATGGTCGAGGAAATCTCCGACAGGCGCTCGATGGTGCCGCCGATGGTCCTGATCGCACCGACGGAGTCATTGGTGGCGCCCTGGATGCTCGCGATCTGCTGACCGATCTCGCCGGTCGCTTTCGCGGTCTGCTCGGCCAGCGCCTTGACCTCTGACGCGACGACGGCGAAACCCCGCCCGGCTTCGCCCGCGCGTGCCGCCTCGATGGTGGCGTTGAGCGCCAAGAGATTGGTCTGACCCGCGATCGCATTGATCAGCTCGACCACATCGCCGATGCGGGCGGCGGCCTTCGACAATTCACCGACGCGATCGTTGGTGTGCCCGGCCTGGCTGACGGCTTCGCCGGCGATGCGCGCGGAGGCCTGCACCTGGCGGCTGATCTCGTTGACGGACGCGGTCAACTCTTCGGCGGCGGAGGCCACCGACTGCACGTTAGTCGCGGCCTCTTCGGAAGCCGCCTCGACCAGCGTGGCGAGCTCGCTCGAGCGGCCCGCGGTGGTCGTCAACGACGTCGCCGACGCCTCGAGCTCGGTCGCAGCCGACGACACCGTCTCGACGATCTCGCCGATCGCGCCTTCGAAATCGTCGGCCATCCTGATCATGTCGGCGCGGCGGCGCTCGGCGACGATTTTGTCCTGCCTGATCTTCTCGTCGGCCTCGTCGCGCGCCTTCTGCTCGGCATTGACCTTGAACGTCTCGACGGCCTGCGCGATCTCGCCGATCTCGTCGGGGCGGCCGAGGCCGGGCAGCACGACGGCGAAATTGCCGTTGGCAAGCTCGATCATCGCCGCGCGCATCGCAGCGAGCGGTTTCGAGACCGACCGGCCGATGAAGATGCCGAGGCCGAGCACGCCTGACGCGATCAGCGCGATCGCAGTCGCAATCCAGAACTGGATGCTGTCGCGCTCGGCATCGTTCATCCGGTCGGCATCAGTGCGAATGGCGTCGACCGATTTCGAGACCTGCTCGATCACGGGCTCGACCGACGCGAACGCCTCGGACATCGCCTTCGATTCCGTCGCGAGCTTGAGCGCGGTCTCCATCCAGGTGGAGAAGTCGCGCTGATAGTCGGCAAGCTTCTGCCGCAGCTCGGCCTTCGCGGCATCGGGGATGGCGGCCGCATCCACGCCGGCCGAAAATTCGGCAGCGCGCTTCTTCATCTCGACGCCGTATTTGGCGTCACGACGCAGCATGAAATCCTTTTCGTGCCGGCGCATCATCAGCATGATCACCTTGAGCGGGGCATCATGGAGCTGGTCGACCTTGCCCTCGATCTCGTGGACCGAGGCGCGCAGGCGGCCTTCGAGGCCGGAATTCTCATCGAGCCCCAGACGCTGCCGTTCCTCGACCACCGCGCCGAAACGTGTCTGATAGGTCTTCAGCGATGCATTCATCGCATCGATCTTTTGCGCGAGCTCCGGCTTGCCGAGCGCGGAAATCTTGCCGCGAAGTTTTTCAATGTCGAGCGCGACCTGCCGCGAGATCTCGACCTGGCGCTGCGCCCTGACAGCATCGCTGCGCAGCAAAAAGTCCTTCTCGGCGCGGCGGCCCTCCAGCAGTTCGACCGCGATGTTGTTGTTCAGCTCGTAGATCGTGCGCGCGTTCTCAGCCGCGTCGCGATAGACGCCCATCGCGCGCTCGCCATAGAGATGAATGCCGCCGATCAGGACGACACCGACGACGCCGATGACGCCGATCGCAGTGATCTTGTGCGTGAGACGGAGAGAGAAAAGCCGCATGGCGAATCCAAAAGGCCCGAGGTGACGGATGCGGTTTATGAGGCGCTAACGCGTAAAAACTTCCGTTAATTTGCGGGCACGTAAGATTACGCGTATTGTGACAAAATGCACGCCAGAGTGCACAGGGAGAGGTTCATTCGCCCGAGGGATCCGCAACAAAAAAGGCACGGCGCTTATGGCGCCGTGCCTTTCACATTCGTGCGTCCCGATCAGCTGTAGATTTCGAACAGGCCCGCGCCGCCCTGGCCGCCACCGATGCACATGGTGACGACGCCCCACTTGGCCTTGCGGCGGGCGCCTTCCTGCAGCAGATGGCCGGTGAGACGAGCGCCGGTCATGCCGAAGGGATGGCCGATCGCAATCGAGCCGCCGTTGACGTTGTACTTGGCGGGATCGATGCCGAGCTTGTCGCGCGAATAGAGGCACTGGCTGGCGAAGGCCTCGTTGAGCTCCCAGAGATCGATGTCGTCGATCTTCAGGCCGTGACGCTTCAAAAGCTTCGGCACGGCGAAGATCGGGCCGATCCCCATCTCGTCCGGCTCGCAGCCTGCGGCTGCCCAGGCGACAAAGCGGCCGAGCGGCTTGAGGCCGCGCTTCTCGGCGTCCTTGGCTTCCATCAGCACCACGGCGGCGGCGCCGTCGGAGAGCTGGCTGGCATTGCCGGCGGTGACGAACTTGCCGGGGCCCTTCACCGGCTCGAGTTTTGCCAATCCTTCCAGCGTGGTCTCGGGGCGATTGCATTCGTCGCGGTCGACGACGTAATCCACGATCGACTCCGCCTTGGTTGCCTTGTCGACGACTTTCATCTTCGTCTTCATCGGGACGATTTCGTCCTTGAACTTGTTGGCCTGCTGCGCCGCGGCCATGCGGCGCTGCGACTCCAGCGAATACTCGTCCTGATATTCGCGGCTGAGATTGTAGCGCTCGGCGACGATGTCGGCGGTGTCGATCATCGCCATGAAGATGGCAGGCGCGGTCTTCAGCAACTCGGGATCCACCGTCTCCTTCGGCGTGCCGCCGCCGGGCATCGAGATGCTCTCGACGCCGCCGGCAACGATACAGTCGGCGCCGTCAGAGCGGATTGAGTTGGCAGCCATCGCGATGGTCTGCAGGCCCGACGAGCAGAAACGGTTCACCGAGACGCCGCCGGTCGATTTCGGCATGCCGGCGAGCAGCGCGGCCTGGCGGCCGATGTTCGGAGCGCCATGGGCGCAATTGCCGAGATAGCAATCCTCGACATAGTCCTTGTCGACGCCGGCACGGTCGACCGCGTGGTGAATGGCGTGGGCCGCGAGCGACATCGGCGGCGTGATGTTGAACCCGCCACGGCCGGACTTGGCCAGGCCCGTGCGCGCGTAGGAAACGATGACGGCTTCACGCATTGTTTTCTCCCTTTTGAACTTTGGTACGAGACGTCTTGGGCGCCATTGGTACACAAAGTTTGCAGGGCGCGACAACAAAAACGCCGCCTCCGATGACAGAGGCGGCGTTGTTCCGCGGGTCGGAATATGATGAGCGTCATCCCGGGGCGGCTCGAAGAGCCGAACCCGGGATCTCGAGATTCTCAGGTGCGCAAGTGCGCACTAGAGTTCGATGCTGCGCATCGCTCCGGAATGACGACATCACCTCAGAACGTCAGCGCCTTGACCTGCTTGACCTGCGGCAGGGCCTGCACCTTGGCGAGCAAATCGGCCGGCACCGCGCCATCGACCTCGACCAGCGCAATCGCATCGCCTCCTTGCGAGACACGACCGAGGTGGAAGGTCGCGATGTTGATCTTGGCGTCGCCCAGGAGGCCAGCGAAACTGCCGATGAAGCCCGGCTTGTCCTCGTTGGTCACGTAGATCATCGACTTGCCGAACTCGGCGTCGACGCGGATGCCCTTGATGTCGACCAGGCGCGGCTTGCCGTCATGATAGACGGTGCCGGAGACCGAGCGCTCCTGGCGTTCGGTCGCAACCGTCACGGTGATCAGGCTCTCATAATCGCTCTGGGCTGCGCGGACGATCTCGTCCACTACCATGCCGCGCTCCTTGGCGACGACAGGCGCGGAGACGACGTTGACCTCGCCCAGCATCGGCCGCAGCAAGCCCGACAGCACGGCTGACGTGATCGCCTTGATCTTCATCTCGGCGACGTGGCCCTCATAGGTGATCTCGACCTTGAGGATGCCGGACTCAGTGAGCTGGCCGGCGAACGAGCCGAGCTTCTCGGCGAGCGCGATGAACGGCTTCAGCTTCGGCGCTTCTTCCGCGGTGATCGAGGGGAAGTTGACCGCGTTCGAGATCGCGCCGGTGAGCAGATAGTCCGACATCTGCTCGGCGACCTGCAGCGCGACGTTCTCCTGTGCTTCCGTGGTGGAAGCGCCGAGATGCGGCGTGCAGATCACGTTGGGATGGCCGAACAGCACGTTGGTATTTGCCGGCTCCTCGACGAAGACGTCGAAGGCGGCGCCCGCGATGTGCTTGGAATTGAGCGCATCGACCACGGCCTGTTCGTCGACGAGACCGCCGCGGGCACAATTGATCAGGCGTACGCCCTTCTTCATCTTGGCGATCGCAGATGCGTCGATGATGTTCTTCGTCTTCTCGGTCAGCGGCGTGTGCAGCGTGATGAAATCGGCGCGCTTGAGCAGGTCATCCAGATCGACCTTCTCGACGCCGATGTCCTTGGCGCGTTCCGGCGACAGGAACGGATCGAACGCGACAACCTTCATGCGCAGACCGAGCGCGCGATCAGCGACGATCGAGCCGATGTTGCCGCAGCCGACGACGCCGAGCACCTTGCCGGTGATCTCGACGCCCATGAAACGGTTCTTCTCCCACTTGCCGGCCTGGGTCGAGGCGTCGGCCTGCGGAATCTCGCGAGCCAGCGCCAGCATCAGGGTGATGGCATGCTCGGCGGTCGTGATCGAATTGCCGAACGGCGTGTTCATCACGATGATGCCCTTGGCAGTTGCCGCCGGAATCTCGACATTGTCGACGCCGATGCCGGCGCGGCCGATCACCTTCAGGTTCGTGGCCTTCTCCAGGATCTTGGCAGTCGCCTTGGTCGCAGAGCGAATCGCGAGGCCGTCGTAATTGCCGATGATCTCGGCGAGCTTGTCCTTGTCCTTGCCGAGGTTCGGCTGGAAGTCGACCTCGACGCCGCGGTCTTTGAAGATCTGCACGGCAGCGGGCGAGAGCGCGTCGGAAATGAGAACTTTGGGCTTGGTCATGGGGTATGTGTCCTTCACACCCTCCCCTGGAGGGGGAGGGTCGGCGCGGAGCGCCGGGGTGGGGTGAAGCTGCAGAAAGAAAATCGCCGGTGCGCCGTGTGGAGAGATCACCCCACCCCGCCGCACCTGGCGGTGCGTCGACCCTCCCCCTCCAGGGGAGGGTAAGAACTTACGCCGCCTTGGCGAGCTGCGCCTTGGTCTCAGCAAAGGCCCAGTCGATCCACTGCGTCAGCAGCTCGACGTCTCCGGCCTCGACGGTGGCGCCGCACCAGATGCGCAGGCCCGCCGGCGCATCGCGATAGTACGCGAAGTCGTAACCGGCGCCTTCCTTCTCGATCATGGCGACCAGCTTCTTGGAGAACTCGGCTTGCGCGTCGTCCGAGAGCGAGGTGATCGCGGGATCGGTGAACTTCAGGCACACCGACGTGTTGGAGCGGATCGCGGCGTCCTTGGCCAGGAAGTCGATCCAGGGCGTCTTCGCCTTCCAGTCGGCGAGCACCTTGGTGTTGGCATCCGCGCGACCGATCAGCGCCTTGAGGCCACCGATCGACTTGGCCCAGTTCAGCGCGTCGAGATAATCCTCGACGCACAGCATCGACGGCGTGTTGATGGTCTCGCCGACGAAGATGCCTTCGTTGATCTTGCCGCCCTTGGTCATGCGGAAAATCTTCGGCAGCGGCCAGGCCGGCTTGTAGGTCTCGAGCCGCTCCACCGCGCGGGGCGACAGGATCAGCATGCCGTGTGCGGCTTCACCGCCGAGCGCCTTCTGCCAGGAGAAGGTGACGACATCGAGCTTGGCCCAGTCGAGCGGCTGCGCAAAGGCGGCCGACGTCGCGTCGCAAATGGTCAGGCCTTCGCGGGTCGCGCTGATCCAGTTGGCATCAGGCACGCGGACACCTGAGGTGGTGCCGTTCCAGGTGAAGACGACGTCGCTCTTGGGATCGACCTTGGAGAGATCAGGGATATCACCGTATCCAGCGTTCAGCTTGGTGACGTCCTTGAGCTTCAATTCCTTGACGATGTCGCTGACCCAGCCCTCGCCGAAGGATTCCCAGGCGATCGTGGTGACGGGCCGCGCACCGAGCAGCGACCACAGCGCCATTTCGACCGCGCCGGTATCGGACGCCGGCACAATGCCGATGCGATAATCAGCCGGCACTTCAAGCACTTCGCGCGTCAGATCGATCGCGAGCTTGAGCTTGGTCTTGCCGACCTTCGCGCGATGCGAACGGCCGAGCGGTGCGTCTTTGAGATTTTGGGCGTTCCAGCCAGGGCGCTTGGCACAGGGGCCGGAGGAGAAATGCGGCACATTCGGCCGCGAAGCGGGCTTCGCTACAGTCATAGTCTACCCTTCCAGATAGTAAGCCTCCCGTTGGGGGGAGGTGTCCCGCCGCGGCTGATACGGGAATCGGGAAGGTCAGTCAAGGAAGTTCCGGCGTCTCACGCTGGAGTGATGGTGCTTCCGGGGCAATTCCGGGGGCCTCGACGGACGCGAGCGCGTTCAGCAAGCCCGTGGCCTCGCTGATCAATTGCGCGGCGCGACGACGGCTGCCGACTTTCAAAATGCATTTGTCGTCGGCCTGCACAACGTAGTCGTTGCCGACCTTGATCATCGAATAGCTTGTCATTGAAATCCCCGAACCGACCCGAGCCCGGTTTGAGACGCTGGCGTAGCACCGTTCGTTCCATGATCAACGTGAACGACCAAGGGGTAGTTTATCAGCTGTTAAGATGAACGAATGCGCGATCCGATTTCGTTGATCGCGCAACGTCCGCGACGCCCTGCGTCAAAAGCGGACAGTCATGCCGGCGTGGCTCGCTGCAAATCCGAGACGCTTGTAGAAGCGCTGCGCATCGACGCGGCTCGAATGCGTCAGCAATTCGACCAGATTGCAGCCGCGCGCTTTCGCTTCCGTAACAGCCCATTGCACCAATTGCTCGCCGATGCCGCGGCTGCGACAGTCGGAGGCCACACGAACGTCTTCGAGCAGGCCGCGAATGCCACCTTGCGAGCTGATGCCGGGGAGTACCGCGAGCTGCAGGCAGCCGACCACCCTGCCCTCGCTCTCCGCGACCACGAGCGTCAGATTGGAATCGCGTTCGACCCGCTCGAACGCCTGATAGTACGCGGCAGGAAGCGGATCTTCGACACGCTCGCGGGCGCTGCCCAGATGATCGTCGGCGAGCATCGCCACGATTGCGGGAACGTCCTCACGGCGCGCGGGACGAATGGAAACCGATTTATCGTTCATCAGAAAACTCCGGAACTCAGCGCGCCGGCGGCAGACCGAGACATTTTTCGGCCTCGCCGATCCAGCGGCGGATGGCGGCATAGCGGCCGAGGTCGAACCCGCCTTCATGCGCGACGCGCGTATAGGCCAGCAGCGAGACGTCGGCGAGTGAAACCTCATTGCCAGCGAGGAAGCGGCTTGTCACCAGATGCGCCTCCATGCGGTCGAGCGCCGAATAGCCGCGCTTGACCTTGTCAGGATCGAGCTCGGAGGCCGCCTTGCCGAGATAGACCATCTGGAAGCGACACACCGCAATATAAGGCTCGTGGCTGTACTGCTCCCAGAACAGCCATTCGTCCATCTTGGCGGCGGCAAAGGCGTCAGATGGAATCAGTGCACTGTCGCGGGCGAGATAGCGGATGATGGCATTGGACTGCGCCAGCGTACGGCCGTCGTCGAACGCGACGGTCGGCACCTGGCCGGCGCCGTTCATCGCAAGGAATTGCGCCGTGCGCGTCTCGCCCTTGCGCGTGTCGATCTCGATCCAGCGATAGGGCAATGCGAGGTGATCGCACACCCACTTCACCTTCAGGCAATTGCCGGAATTGCTGTCGCTGTAAATCTGCATCGCTGCCGCCCCATGTGAGGCGACAGAGCATCAGGACGTTGCCGACCTGTCAACCGCAGCGCAGCGAAGCCGTGTCAGAACTTGTAGCCGAGGCCGGCGCGAACGGTGTTGATGCTGGTGTCCACCTGGGAGGTGAAGCGGATGTATTCCCACTCGGCCCGCATGAACAGGCCGCCGACCAAATTGACATCCATGCCAAGGCCGGCCGTGTAGCCGTAGATCATGTGATTGTGCTGAGTATCGTTCGCTGAGAGCGGTTGCAGCTGAGTCCAGGACGTTCCGTTGGCGCTGACCGCGTCGTTCACCACAACCGTACGCGAGATGTCGGCCTTGCCGAGCGCAAAGCCGCCAAACAAGTAAGGCAGGAAACATCCCCAGGCATAGGCCGCGCGTCCTCGGAACGTCGCCAAATCCGAGATCGCGATCGACGCCGACGAGGTGACGGCGACGTCATGAAAGGCGCCGTCCGAAAGCGTCGTTCCGCTGACGAGCTCCTTGAACGCATTGGACGTACCGCCGTAGGAGCCGTGAAGATAACTCATTTCAAGTCCGTAGACGACGTCTTCCCACTGCGCGTTGTATCCGACGAAGCCGCCATATCCGGTGGCGCGGCTCGATTGCTTGCCGAGACCGAGATTCCATTGCGAGACCTGCATCTGCTGGATGACGTTGTGGTCGAGCAGAGCAGCAAGCATGTTGGCGTTCGTGCCGCTGAAGCTTTCGTCCGAAGATCCATAGCCGGCCTGGCCGCCGACGTAATAGCCCTGCCAGTTTGGCCGCTCGCTGGACAGACCGTCAGTGAAGCCGCCGCGCAGAACGGGCAGATCCGGCATATCGGCCGCGTGCGCGGCTGACACCGTCCCCAACATCGCTGCCGCCAACAAAAGCCCACGCATCGCAACGCTCCATCCAACTCGAACTCTCGAGCGTGATCATGGCTCGTTAACCTTAACCAATGGTTGCGCGAGAGGATTTCGTCGCCATCAGCCATGAAAAATATGCAAAGCAAAACGGCGCGGGATGATCCCGCGCCGTTAAGAGACGTTAAGCGATGACGCCTGCGATCAGCCCTTGGTGACCAGCGGCGGCGGCGCATAGACCGGCGGGCTGTTGAGATTCCAGCGCAGGCCGAGCTTCAGGTCGTTCGAAGTGATGTTCTTCAAGGCGATGGTAGAAGCGCCGGTCGTGCCATCCATCAAGGTATAATTTCCAGCCTTGGCGCTGCCGAGATCGACATAGCTGTAGGCGAGTTCGAGCGTGAGAGACGGATTGACCTTGTAGGCCAGACCAGCATGCGCGGCCCAGGCGAAGTTCCAGGTGCCGTTGTTCGCGAAAGTCGCCACGGATCCCTTGGTGACGCCGTTGTTGATCTGGACGTTTTCGTCGCGGAAGCCGCTGAGATAGTTGTAGGAGGTGCCGACGCCGAGACCAACGAACGGCGTCACGCACCACCAGGTGCCGAGATCGACATAAGCGTTGGCGAGGAAGAGGGCTTCCGACTTGCTGCCGAAATAGTTGTCCGACTGGAACACCGTCGGCGAGAAGATCTGTCCGTTGGAGCCATGGAGGTTCGCCTTGCCGCGATACTGCGCGGTGACGTCGGCGCGGAACCAGCTGTTGAACTGATAGCCGGCGCCGATACCGAACAGCGGCGAGCTGTCGAAACCAAGCCCGATCTGGCTCACCGGCGGATTTGCCGCCTGGGCTACAGCGCTGTCGATCTTCGACATGCGCTGATTGGTCATGCCGACGTCGCCGCGCAGATACCAGCCGCCGAAATCAGCAGGCGGGGCGGGCGGTGCGTACATGGGGGGCGGAGCCGCGATCGGCATATCGGCGGCGAACGCCATCGACGAGATCAGTGATGCCGCACCCGCGGCAAGGAGAGACTTAACGCTACGCATTGGCTTCGTCCTTATGGCCGGTGAGGCTGAATACAAGTGCCTCACGTTCTGGAAACTCACGGCCGGACGATCGCACCAAATACTTAAGCGCCACTTAACCCTAATTTTTAAGGTTGATTTTTTCTGACTGCACACGCTGATGCGGCGCAAGCGTTGCAAAAATGCGGCAGCAACGTCGCCGGAAGACGCTTCGCGCGCCGCAATTGCTAACGATTGGTGAAGCCGCAACGCAGCGAGGCAGGATGCGTTAACGCTTGTGCTGCGGCAGCTTGGGCAGGAATATCGCGAGCAGCCCGATCGCCGGCAGGTAGGCGCAGACCTGATAGACGAACTCGATCGAGGTGTGGTCGGCGAGCTTGCCGAGCACGGCCGCGCCAAGGCCACCGATGCCGAAGGCGACGCCGAAGAACACGCCGGAGATCATGCCAAAGCGATGCGGTACCAGCTCCTGCGCGAACACGATGATCGACGACGTCGTCGAGGAGATGATGAGACCAATGATCACCGACAGCACCGCGCTTGCGTAGAGCCCGGCATAGGGCAGCGCCAACGTGAACGGCAGTGCGCCGAGGATCGAGATCCAGATCACGATCTTGCGGCCGAAGCGATCGCCCAAGGGACCACCGAAAAACGCGCCGACGGCATTCGCGGCAAGAAAGATGAAGAGATAGATCTGCGCCGTCTGCGTCGACACGCCGAAGCGGTCGATCAGGTAGAAGATGTAATAGCTCGACAGGCTCGAGACGTAGAGCTGCTTCGAGAACAACAGCGCCACCAGCACGAGCAGCGCGACCGCGACGCGGCGTGAGCTCGGCGCGCCGGCCTGCGCGTGAACCGGAGCCACTTTCTTCGTGGTGATCTGCGGCGCGTACCAGCGGCCGATGCGCCAGAGGATGACGATCGCGAGGAACGCGATCGAGGAGAACCAGGCGATGCTGCCCTGCCCGAACGGCACGACGATGAGCGCTGCGAGCACCGGCCCCATCGAGGTACCGAAACTACCGCCGAGCTGGAACACCGATTGCGCAAAGCCGTAGCGGCCGCCGGAGGCGAGCCGCGCGATGCGCGCCGACTCCGGATGAAACACCGCCGATCCGAGGCCGACCAGCGCGGCCGCAACCAGGATGACCAGATATTGGTGCGCGGCGCTGAGCAGCAGCAGGCCGAAGAAGGTCGAGGCCATGCCGATCGACAGCGAATAGGGCTGCGCCTTCTTGTCGGTGTAGTGGCCGACCAACGGCTGCAGCAGCGACGCCGTGAACTGGAATGCCAGCGTGATCATGCCGATCTGCGCGAAGTCGAGCGCGTAAGTGTCCTTCAGGATCGGATACACCGAGGCGATCAGCGACTGCATGGTGTCGTTGAGAAAGTGCGAGAAGCTGATGCCGGCGAGCACGATATAGGCCGGCCCTGCAGCGGCGGGCGTCACGTCGTTGACGACGACGGGCTCGGTCAGCGTTTCCTCTGAGACGACGACAGGCTTGTTCACGGGAGCATTCCGGCGGGGCGGCGAACCGCCGCATCCGCCTACCTACGATGCTGGCCGCGGTGGAACCACCGCCAATCGTCGATAGCTGGAATGCGTAGGTGCTCTCGTTGCTTACCCTCCCCTGGAGGGGGAGGGTCGGCACGCGATCGAGCAAAGCGAGATTGCGTGACGGGGTGGGGTGACGGTCTCTCCCCATCCAGCAGTGCCCGAGTGGAGAGATCACCCCACCCCGCTCGCGCTGCGCGCGATCGACCCTCCCCCTCCAGGGGAGGGTAAGAAAGAGCTCAGGCCGCGGCCTGGCCCAGCGCCGAGACGATGGTGTCGACGACGTCCTCGACCAGCATGCGGTCCTCGCCCTCGCCCATGACGCGGATCACGGGCTCGGTGCCGGAGGAGCGGATCAGCAGGCGGCCGTGGCCGTTGAGCCGCTTCTCGCCGTCGGAGATCGCCGACTTCACGTCGGTATCGTCGAGCGGCTTGCCGCCCTTGTGGCGGACGTTCTTGAGGATCTGCGGCAGCGGATCGAAGCGGTGGCAGACTTCGGACACCGGGCGGCGCAGCTTCTGCACCACGGCCAGCACCTGCAGCGCGGCGACAAAACCGTCGCCTGTCGTGGCGTAGTCCGACAAGATAATATGGCCTGACTGCTCGCCGCCGAGATTGTAGCCGCCGCTCAGCATCTGCTCGAGCACGTAGCGGTCGCCGACCGGCGTGCGCACGAGATCAAGCCCCTGCCCTTTCAGGAAGCGCTCGAGGCCGAGATTCGACATCACCGTGGCGACGATGCCCGGGCGTGACAGCCGTCCGTCTTCCTTCCAGCTCTGCGCGATCACCGCGAGCAGCTGGTCGCCGTCGACGACATGGCCGCGCTCGTCGACCAGGATGACGCGATCAGCATCGCCGTCCAGCGCAATACCGATATCGGCACGCATCTCGCGCACCTTCTTCGACAGCGCGTCCGGCGAGGTCGAGCCGCAATCCTTGTTGATGTTGAAACCGTCGGGCTCGACGCCGATCGGGATCACATCGGCGCCCAATTCCCACAGCGCTTCCGGCACCACCTTGTAGGCGGCACCATTGGCGCAATCGACCACCACGCGCAGGCCATCGAGCGAGAGATCGCGCGGCAGCGTGCGCTTGGCGAATTCGATGTAACGGTCATGCACGCCGTCGATACGGCGGGCGCGGCCGAGGCTCGCGCTTTGTGCAAGCCGCTTCTCGATGGGCTCGTCGAGCAGCTGCTCGATCTGCTTCTCGACGTCGTCCGAAAGCTTGAAGCCCTGCGGGCCGAACAGCTTGATGCCGTTGTCCTCGAACAGATTGTGCGAGGCCGAGATCATGACGCCGAGATCGGCGCGCATCGACTTGGTGAGCATCGCCACCGCAGGCGTCGGCATCGGGCCGACCAGCAGCACGTCCATGCCAACCGAGGTGAAGCCCGCGACCATCGCGTATTCGATCATATAGCCCGATAGCCGCGTGTCCTTGCCGATCACGACCCGGTGGCGGTGGTCGCCGCGCTGAAACGCAAGGCCTGCGGCCTGGCCGACCTTGAGCGCGAGCTCCGGCGTGATCAGTCCGTTGGCGCGGCCCCGAATCCCGTCCGTCCCGAAATATTTGCGACTCATCATCGTCCCCCACGCAACAACCAGGGATCCCCACAACAACCTCCGGGTGCCCCAGCGGGACCCGCATCCCTGATTTGCTGGGGTCTTATAAGCCTTGCGCGGCTAACTTGGCTTCAAAAAATATGATGAATCATTACGGAACCGGAGCCGCCCTCGCCCCAGCAACCTATTGTTAATATTATATTTCCTGATTTGACGTGGTTTGAGGTGGAACCGGCCCTCATCCCTTCCGCTTCACATGACCGTCCTCGCGGCTAGGCGCCGGCTGGGTGACGTTGACGGGATCGGAGCCCGGGAAGGTCTCTTCGAGCCCCTCTTCCAGCGCGTCGTCGAGGTCCTGCTTCTGCTTGATCTCTTCCGGCGAAGGCCCGGTGTGCGGCTTGGTCATGGCGCGCCTCTCGCAAACGATTTGGCTGTGCATCCAACCATGCTAGATGACCCCTAAACCTTGCGAGACAAGACGGGCCGGGGAACGATCATGAAGCACATCACCTGTATCGACGATCTTCGCGCGCTGCATAAGCGCCGCGTGCCGAAAGCGTTCTTCGACTATTGCGACCGCGGCTCCTATGCCGAGGAGACGCTGCGCGCCAATCGCGAGGACATGCAGCAGATCAAGTTCCGCCAGCGCATCCTGGTCGACGTCTCCAAGCGCGACACCTCGACCACGATTCTCGGTGAGCAATCGACCATGCCGCTGATGCTGGCGCCGGTCGGCCTGCTCGGCATGCAGCATGGCGACGGCGAGATCCACGCCTGCCGCGCGGCGCAGGCTGCCGGCATTCCGTTCACGCAGTCGACGATGTCGATCTGCTCGATCGAGGATATCGCGGCCGCCGTCGACAAGCCGTTCTGGTTCCAGCTCTACGTGATGAAGGACCGCGGGTTCATCAAGGAGCTGGTCCAGCGCGCGATCGCCGCGAAGTGCAGCGCGCTGGTGCTGACCGTCGACTTGCAGGTGATCGGCCAGCGCCACGCCGACATCAAGAACGGCATGACGATTCCGCCGGAATGGACGCTGTCGAAGTTCTTGGATTTCGCGACCAAGCCCGCCTGGGTTTCCGGCGTGCTGCAAGGCAAGCGCCGCACCTTCGGCAACATCGCCGGCCACGTGAAGAACACGGAGGATCTCAACCGGCTCGCCGAGTGGACCGCCTCGCAGTTCGACACCTCGCTGAACTGGAAGGACGTGGAGTGGATCCGCAGCATCTGGCCGGGCAAGCTCATCATCAAGGGCATCCTTGACGTCGAGGACGCCGAGGAAGCGGCCAAGACCGGCGCACAGGCGCTCGTCGTCTCCAACCATGGCGGCCGTCAGCTCGACGGCGCGCCATCATCGATCGAGGTGCTGCCCGAGATCGTCGACGCCGTCGGTGAGAAGATGGAGATCATGTTCGACGGCGGCATCCGCTCCGGCCAGGACGTGATGCGCGCACTCGCCCTCGGCGCCAAGTCCTGCATGATCGGCCGCGCCTATGCGTATGGCCTGGGAGCCGGCGGCCAGGCCGGCGTCGCCAAGGCGATCGACATCATCCAGAAGGAGCTGCTCACGACCATGGGTCTGTGCGGCGTCAACAGGATCGACGAGATCGACGATCATATTATCGCTGAGGCGCCGTAGAGGGCTTCAAACCTCTCCCCGCTCTTCGGCGGGGAGAGGTCGGGGGCAAGGCACGCTGCCCGCCTAAAACCAAGGTCCATCCGTCTCGTGTGACGGGCCACAATTAGAGCCGAAACTCGCGGAGAGAGGCCCCTCACCCCACCCTCTCCCCGTAAGAACGGGGCGAGAGAGCAAGAGAGTGACGCCTCCCTCACGGCCCACTTCACATCGGCGGCGTCACGCCATCGCGGCCGACATTGACGCGGTTGGCTTCCAGCGTGCCGTCGTCCTTTTTCGCCGCGCCGAAGATGATCAGCTTGGCGCCGGGCTTCACTTCCGACTTGTCGCTGGCGACGAAGGTGACGATCGGGGTATCAGGCGGGACCACGACTTTCTTCTCACCGTCCTTGTACTTCACCATGATGTTCTGTCCGTCGGTGCCTTTCACCGTCTGCGCCACGGTGGCATTGGTCATGGTCGAATTGGCGCGGGCATCCCAGGGGCGGAAGCCTTCGGCGGCGCCGCGCTGGTTTTCCGGGAAGATGTGGACGGCAATGGCCTTTTGCGTGCCGTCGGGCTCGGGCATGGCAGTGACGCCGATGTAGGAGCCTTCCTTGATCTCGGAGAGCTCCGTCTTCACCACGGCGAAGACCGCGACATTGTCGGTCATCCGCACCTTCACGTCGGTGCCCTCGCGCGTCTTGATGCCAAGCATGCTGCCATCGACGCTCTCGATGGTGCCGCGGACGCGGACGGCCGGCGCCTGTTGCGCCCAGACGGTTGACGACATGATGCAGGCGACGAATGCAGCCGCGACGGCGCGCGGCATCAAATTATTCAGGCTTGGCATGATGGTCCCCTCCAGAGTTGCGGCGATCAACGGCAAACCCCGCCTGACCGCCGCTATTCCCTGAACTCCCGATCACATCGGCGGTGTCAGGCCGTCGCGACCGACGCTGACACGGTTGGTCTCGAACGAACCATCAGACAATTGCTTCATGAAGGCGATGATCTTGGCACCGGCCTTGAGCTCGGACTTGTCGCCGGGAACGAAGGTCACGACCGGTGTCATATCGGAGACGAACACCTTCTTCTCACCGTCCTTGTACTTCACCAGCAAGGTATGACCGTCATTGCCGACCACGCTCTCGGAGACCGTGGCATTGGTCATGCTGGAATTGGGCTTGAGGTCATAGGGCCGCGATCCCTCGCCGGTGCCGCGCATGCTCTCCGGAAACACGTGCACCTCGACAGCGTTGTTGCCGCCATCGGGCCCCGGCACGGTGGTGGCGCCGACGAAGGAGCCAACCTTGATGTCGGCGAGCGCGATCTTGGTGACGCCGACGACGCGCGCATCGGAGGTGATATGGAGCTTGAAATCCTCCCCGCTGCGCGACTTGACCTGCATCGTATCGCCTTCGACGCTCTCGATCGTGCCGCGCACGCGGGTCGGCACCGGCGCCTTTTGCGCGACGGCGGCAAAGGTGGAAGCAGCCACCATCGCAACAGCGACGAGCGGGCGCGTGAAACTGGCACGTTGGATCGTCATTGATGTCTCCGGATAGTCCCCACGGGGATAGAACTCCGGAGGCTCCCGGCTATTCTTTCAAGTCTTTGTGAGATCGGCCTCGACCAGCGCACGCAGCTCGGCGGTCACCTGTGGCCGCTGGCCGAACCACAGCTCGAAGCCGCGCACGGCCTGGTGCAGCAACATGCCGAGCCCGTCTGCGGTCTTGAGCCCGCGGGCCTTCGCCGCCGCCAGCAGCGGCGTCACCAGGGGCACATAGACGAGATCGGCAACGACCGCCTCTTGCGGCAGGCGCGCGACATCGACCTCGAGCGCGGGTTGGCCGTGCATGCCGAGCGAGGTCGTGTTCACGAGAAGTCTTGCCCGCGGCAGCGCATCATTGATGCCGTCCCAGGCCAGCGGATGCACGTTCGACCCGAACTCCGCCGCCAGCGCCTCGGCCCGCGCCGTCGTGCGATTGGCGAGATGGACGCGCGTAAAGCCGCGTTCGAGCAGGCCGAACACGACCGCGCGCGAGGAGCCGCCGGCGCCCAGCACCAGCGCCTCCTCCGCCTTGTCCCAGCCGGCCGCACTGGCGTCGAGATTGCCGAGAAAGCCCTCGACATCGGTATTGGTCGAGCGCAGCTCGCCATCTTCGAACCACAGCGTATTGGCGGCGCCCACGGCCTTGGCGCGCGCATCGGGCGCGGACAGCTCCAGCACGCCTTCCTTGTGCGGGATGGTGACATTGGCGCCGACAAAACCGCGCAGCGACAGCCGCAGCACGAAATCGCGCAAATTATCGGGCGGAACAGCCTCGATGACGTAGCCGCCTGCGATGCCGAGCGTACGCAGCCAATAATGATGGATCAGCGGCGAGCGCGAATGCGCGGCCGGCCATCCGATCAAGCAGGCTGCGGGCGGTTTGGGGGTGGTCATCCTTCCCTCGGGTCGTGTTTCGAGGGCGATCCATTTCGCGTCCGGCCGGTCCTGTCAAGCAGGCGAAGGTTGATCCGCGGATTCGGCCTGGCCAGGGGCTGCCTTGATATCCGCGACCGCACGCTCGATGGTCTGACGATATCGCGCACGTTGCGGGGTCACACCGTGCGTCAACAGGGCGCGGCGGACCGCGGGCGAGGCCCCCGTGATGAACAGCCGGATGCCTTGCTGCTTGGCCTTGGCGGCGACGCGGCCCAGCACGTTGGCGGCTGTGGAGTCCAGGAACGGCACGGCCGCGAAATCGACCACGAGCGCCTTGCGCTTGTCGGCGATGCCGTCGAGCACGCCGCCGATGGCGGACGCCGCGCCGAAGAAGAAGGCGCCGGTGATGCGGTAGACCAGCACGTCGCGATCGACCGCCAGCGCGGGATCGTACGGCACGCGCTCGCCATTGCCGTCATCGGGACGGTCGGGCGCAACCAGCGGCGAACGCTCCTCGATGCCGGTCATCTCCGCCATGCGATGGATGAACAGCACGGCGCCGAGCGCGAAGCCGACCAATATGCCTTCGGTCAGATCGCGGAAGATCGTGAGCAGGAAGGTCGCGAGCAGCACGACGGCATCGCCCCAGGACGAACGCAGCAACGTTGCGAATTCGTGCTTCTCCGCCATGGTCCAGGACACGACAACCAGCACGGCGGCAAGTGCGGCGAGCGGGATGTAGCTTGCAAGCGGTGCAGCGACCAACATGAACAGCAGCAGGAACACCGAGTGCAGTATGCCCGCCAGTGGGCCGCGCGCGCCGGCGCGGATGTTGGTCGCGGTGCGCGCGATCAGGCCGGTGACGCAGATACCGCCGAACAGCGCCGCGCCGATATTGGCGGCGCCTTGCGCCACCAGCTCGCAATTGGAGCGGTGCCGACGACCGGTCATGCCGTCGGCGACGACCGCCGACAGCAGCGATTCGATGGCGGCAAGCAGCGCGAACGAAATCGCGTCGGGCAGCACTGCTGTTGCTTTCGCCAGCGAAAACGCCGGTAGCGCCGGTGACGGCAATTCGCGGGGGATGCCGCCGAAGCGCGAGCCGATCGTTTCAATGGGGAGTGAAAGCACAGCGGTTGCGATCGCCGCAAGCACGACCGCGATCAGGATGCCAGGCCAGGACGGCCGCCAGATGCGTAACGCGCCGATGATGGCGATGCTGACGAGCGCGACCACGACGGCGGATGGATTGATGGTGCCAAGACCACCCGCAAGCGCGACGAGCTTCGGCACGAATTCGCTCGGCTCTTTGCCCGCAAGCGTGATGCCCGAGAGATCGCGGAGCTGGCTCGCAAAGATGATCACGGCGATGCCTGCGGTGAAGCCCACCGTGACGGGATAGGGAATGAACTTGATGTAGGTGCCGATGCGCAGGAGACCTGCGGCGATCAGCACCATGCCCGCCATCATGGTGGCGAGGATGACGCCGTCGGCGCCGTGTCGCTCTGCGGTCACCGCGACCAGCACGATGAAGGCGCCCGCGGGACCGCCGATCTGGAAACGGCTGCCGCCGAGCAGCGACACGATGAAGCCGCCGACGACAGCGGTGTAGAGCCCGCGGTCCGGCGTCACGCCCGAGGCGATCGCGATCGCCATCGACAGCGGCAGCGCGACGATCGCAACGGTGAGCCCAGCGAACACATCGGCGCGGAAATCGGCGACGCCATAGCCCTCGCGCCACACGGTAACGAGCTTTGGCAAATACAGTTCGGCAAAGGTCGGCTGACGCAATTGGCGCAGCCTGCTCGCGTGATCGCTGGTGATGCCCATGCGGCCCCCACAATGCTCCACAGCATCCGTGCGGCCGCGATATTCGGACGCGACGGTGCGGTTAGCTCATCTGCCTCCAGGACACGATCATCGCGATCATGCCCCCACGCGACGCGGCGGACCCGGCTCCTTCAAGCGAACGCCCCGCCCGCCACGGTCGCTACGGGCCTGTTCGCCGATCAGCTCGACGCCGGCCCGGTCGAACGCCTCGACCACCTTGATCAAGGTCTCGACCACGCCGCGTACATTGCCGGTGGAAGCCTCCATCCGCTGGATGGTCGGCAACGACACGCCGGCAAGCTCGGCCAGGGTTTTCTGGTCAATGCCAAGCAGCGCGCGGGCTGCCCGCATCTGGAAAGACGTGATCACACTGGCCTCACGTTTCAGCTGGTATAAGTGATATCTTACATATGTACAATGATGTAAAATACATCATCACAGGGCAAACGCAAGCCCCTCCCTCGTCATTGCGAGCGCAATGACGAGGGGAGAGAGCACGGCCGTACGTCTCCTCTCCCCGCAAGGGCGGGGAGAGGATGACGAAAGAGCAGAGCCTTCCCTACGAGATCACGCCGCGTGTTGATGCGCGGCGATGATCTGGTCGGCTGCGCGTCCGGTGACTTCGGCCATGTGGTCGAACTGACGCGTGAAGCTTCCGGCACCCGCCGTTGCCGAACGCAGCTCGACGATCAATTCGCCGATCTCCGCTTCCGGCATCATGGCGCGGACGCAGTCCCAGCCGCTCCAGCCGTCGCGGGTGTCGAAGCCGAGGATCTGGCCGCGCCGCGCCGACAGGATCGCGTTGATCTTGGCGGTGGCATCGGTCGGACAGACGATCTCGACCACGTGGATCGGCTCCAGCAACACCGACTGGCATTGCGGCAGGCCTTCGTTAAGCCCGACCCGCGCCGCCGTGCGGAAGGCGAGGTCGGACGAGTCGACGCTGTGATAGGAACCGTCGGTCAGCGTCACCTGCAAATCCGTGACGGGGAAACCGAGCGGGCCGCGCACGAGCCCGTCGACGACACCCTCCTCCACCGCACCGATATAGTTGCGCGGCACCGCGCCGCCGACGACCTTCTCGTCAAACTTGAAGCCTTCGCCGCGCGGCAGCGGCTTGATGTCGAGCACGACGTCGCCGAACTGGCCGTGACCGCCGGATTGCTTCTTGTGACGGCCACGCTGGGTGATCGGCTTGCGGATGGTCTCCTGGTAGCCGATTGCGGGCGGATGCGAGGAGATCTTGACACCGAAGCGGTCGCGGAGCCGTTCGCTGGCGACGCGCAGATGCATCTCGCCCTGCCCCCACAGCACGGTGTCATGGGTTTGGGCGTTCTGCACGACGACGAGTGAAGGATCCTCCTCGTGCAGCCGCATCAACGCCTGTCCGAGCTTGACGTCGTCCTTGCGGTCGGTGGCCGCCACCGAAATGGCGAGCACCGGCGGCGTCGGTTCCGCGGCCGCAAGCGCAGCGGGCGCCGCCTTGCCGCTCGACACGGTGTCGCCGGTCTTGAACGGGTCGAGCTTGGCAAGCGCCACGGTATCGCCGGCTTCAGCTGTGGCACGTTTGGTCTCGTAAGCACCGTTGACGGCGAGAATGCCGGAGATGCGGCTCATTCCGCCGGAGGCGGATTGCAGTGTGGCGCCGTCGTCGAGATGACCGGCGAGCAGACGCGTCAGCGACAGCTTTCCGCCGTGCTGCGAGTGCAGCGTCTTGAAGACGAAGCCGAGTGCGTCCTTACTCCCGGGCACGCCGAGACGTTTTGCGGTCTCCGCGATTCCCGGTGCCTCATGGCGCAGCGCCTTCATCAGACGCAGTACGCCGTGTTCGCGCGCGGCCGCGCCGAGCAGAACGGGGCAGATCAGCCCGTCGCGCAGTTCGCGCGCGAGGTCGTCGAACACGGCATCGCGCGGCGGCTGGATGTCTTCGAGCAATTGCTCCATCAGCGCGTCGTCGTGATCGGCAAGCTTCTCCAGCATCGAGAAGCGGGCCTCCTTCTCGCGATCGAGATTGCCGCCGTCGAGTGCAATCACTTCGGAGGCCTTATGCTCGCGATAGATGAACGCACGTTCCAGCGCGAGGTCGACGAAGCCCTCGATCAGCTCACCCTTCCAGATCGGGATCTGGCGCAGCACCAGCGGCACACGCGAGGCCGGCTGGAGCATCGCGAGCGACTCGCGGATGCGCTTGTTGGCGCGGTCGATCTTGTTGAGGAACAGGAAACGCGGGATCTTCAGCTCCTCCAGCTCGCGCAGGATGATCTGAAGCTGCGGCAGCTTCTTCTCGTCGGCCTCGCAGACCACGATGGCAGCGTCGACGGCGGGAAGCGCGGCGCGCATATCGTGGGCGAACTCAACGGAGCCGGGACAATCCAGGAAGGTGTAGCTGTCGCCCATGAAACTGGTCGTGGCGGCAGTGAGCCCGACGGTCATCTTGTGATGACGGGCCTCAGGCGTGGCGTCGCCGACGGACGTTCCGGCATCGACGCTGCCGGCGCGCGGGATTGCGCCCGTCCGCGCCAGAATCGCTTCGAGAAGTGTGGTTTTACCTGATTGGAAAGGGCCCACCAGCGCAATGCACCGTGGACCTCGGGGACTTCTGACGTCTTGTCCCATTTCGCCGCCTCCTTGGTGTGGAGCTCGGCCCATGATTGGGTCGGCAAGCGCAGATGCTCTGCCCGTCCCCGAGATTTGGCAAGCGTCAAACGTCGCTGCGGTGCGTCGTCGATTAGATCAACTCTTAACGGCCGGTGTTCCACCTCTCCTCAGCGGGGGCCCGCAAAGGGGAGAGGTGAACCAACACCTCTGCTAACGCATTTTAACGGCCCGGACGAAGTTCCAGGCTCTCGAGTCCGGCCGCAACGCTGAGGCCGACCTGCCCCTGCACGCTGAGCGGCTGAAGCGCGATCGAATTGTTGGAGCCGCCGACCAGCACGTTGCCGCCAAGGCCGACGCCAACCGAGGCACTGCCTTGCGCACCGGCATAATTGCCGGCGAGATCGCCGGGGCCGAGCCGGTTGACCGGCGCGAACACGCCCCAGGCCAGCGCTGTCTCCTGGGTAATGCCGAGGTCGAGGCCGACCTTGCGGATCGTCGCGACGTAGCGGTCTTCCGGCAATCCGTCGACGCGCAGCACACAGCCGAGATTGGTCACCGAACCCACGATGAATCCAACGCTGGCGCCGCCGCGGCATTCGAGCACGCCGACCTGCACCATCCGCGACTGCGCATTGGCGCCCGCAACGGAGGCGACGAGGCTTGCAGCGGTGAGCCCGGCGAGAAGGAGTGAGCGGCGCATGAATGTCTCCGGCAATGAATGTGATGCGAGCAACGAAGGCGCGGCAGGAAGCCGCAAGCCGTTCTATGCCACAGGAGCGATGGCGGTGCCAGATCGCATGCGTTCAGAACGAGTTCGCGGATAGAGAGACCCCCCTCACCCCACCCTCTCCCCGTAAGAACGGGGCGAGGGAGTGTGCGAGCCGCGCGTCCCTCACGACGCTCCTTAACCTCTCCCCGCCCTTCTGCGGGGAGAGGTCGGATTGCTTTGGCGCGCCATTGCGCGCCTGAGCAATCCGGGTGAGGGGCAAGGCACGCTGCTGACCGAACCAGAAGTCCAACCGACTCCGCTCGATCGCGCACCAACAAAAAGGCCCGCCTGAGGCGGGCCTTTTCAATTTCTATCGCGACAGACTTAGCGCAGATTGCCGCAGAAGCGCTGGATGCGCTTGCAGGCGTCTTCGAGGTCCGACGTCTTGGTCGCATAGGAGATGCGGAAGGCCGGGCCGAGGCCGAAGGCCGAACCCTGCACGACGGCGACGCCTTCGGTCTCCAGCAGCTCGGTGACGAACTGCTCGTCGTTCCCGATCACATTGCCCGACGGCGCGGTCTTGCCGATCGTGCCGGCGCAGGACGGATAGACGTAGAATGCGCCCTCGGGCCGCGGGCACTCGATGCCGTTGGCCTGGTTGAGCATGGAGACGACGAGGTCACGACGCTCCTTGAACACCTTGTTGTTGGCGGCGATGAAGTCCTGCGGACCGTTCAGCGCTTCCACCGACGCCCACTGCGAGATCGAGGACGGGTTCGAGGTCGACTGCGACTGGATGGTCGACATCGCCTTGATCAGCTGCGCCGGACCGCCGGCATAGCCGATGCGCCAGCCGGTCATGCAATAGGCTTTCGACACGCCGTTCACGGTGAGCGTGCGGTCGTAGAGGCTGGGCTCGACCTGCGCGACGGTGGTGAACTGGAAGTCGTCATAGACGAGGTGCTCGTACATGTCGTCGGTCATCACCCACACATGCGGATGCTTGACCAGCACGTCGGTGAGCGCCTTGAGCTCGGCGCGGGTATAGGCTGCGCCGGTCGGGTTCGACGGCGAGCACAGGATCACCCATTTGGTCTTCGGCGTGATCGCGCGATCGAGCGCCTCGGCCTGGAGCTTGAAGCCGCTCGCAGCGTTACAGACCACCGGCACCGGCTCACCACCGGCGAGCGCCACCATTTCGGGATAGCTGACCCAGTACGGCGCCGGGATGATGACCTCGTCGCCCGGATTGATGGTTGCCATCAGCGCGTTGTAGAGCACCTGCTTGCCGCCGGTGCCGACGATGATCTGGTTCGGCTTGTAGGCAACGCCGTTCTCGCGCTGAAACTTCGCGATGATCGCGTCCTTCAGCTCGGGGATGCCGTCGACCGCGGTGTACTTGGTCTTGCCGGACTCGATGGCGTGGATCGCCGCCAGCTTGATGTTGGCGGGCGTGTCGAAGTCGGGCTCACCGGCACCGAGGCCGATGACGTTGCGGCCCGCCGCTTTCAGCGCGCGTGCTTTATCCGTGACCGCGATGGTCGCGGACGGCTTCACACGGTCGAGCGCAGCGGCAAGGAAGGACATCGTCATCTCCTGACAAGCGTCGTGAACCCTTTGGCCTCACGACTCCAATTGTGGGAATGGAGACACCCTAAAACGTGTGCCGCTGCACCGCAAGAAACTTCGGCCCTATCTCACAAAAGTTTACCGGATTTGGAGCGTTTCAAGGCTGATTTCCCGCAATTTTCCGCAACTTTGCCGGGCAAACCGCTCATATCCGGCAAGGCTTGTCCTCGGAGCAATTCTGGGCCCTTCGAAGGCCTGCGAAACTGACGATCAGCTGACGTTGCAAACGATGCGTCGTGCATGTTGACGCAAGCGTGATCTGAATTGCAGCGTCGCACGACAATGATCTTTCGCAGCGTTGCAGTGCGGTAGGGTTTTCGAGTTTTTCTATTGCCCAGCCCTTGCGGCGGATTCTCATCGGCATCATTGTTTAGCCGCGGTGCGTGGGCAGGACGCAGCGCACTTCCCATCCCCTCGGAATCGAACGCCCAGAATGTACAAGCTCTATTCGATGCAACGCTCGGGCAACAGCTACAAGGTTCGCCTTGCGCTGGCGCTGCTGAACGTCCCTTACGAACCCATCGAGATCGACATTCTGCGCGGCGAGAGCAAGACGCCGGACTTTCTTGCGAAGAATCCGTCGGGCCAGGTGCCGCTGCTCGAGGTCGACGACAACCGCTTCCTCGCCGAGTCCAATGCCATCCTCTGGTACGTCGCCGTCGGCACGCCGCTGGCGCCGGAGAACCGCATCGATCGCGCCGAGGCGCTGCAATGGATGTTCTTCGAGCAGCATGCACTCGAGCCGAATATCGGCGCCGCCTATTTCTGGCTGTCGCTGGTCAAGGGCGGCCGTGACCTGCAGACCCATGCGCTGGAAGACTGGATGGAGCGCGGCTATGGCGCGCTCCAGGTGATGGAGAACCATCTCAAGACCAACGCTTACTTCGCCGCGCGCCAGCTCACGGTCGCCGACATCGCGCTGTACGGCTACACCCACCTCGCCGGTCGTTGCGACTTCGACCTGGAGCCCTTCCCGGCGATCCGGAACTGGCTGAAACGCGTCGAGGCCGCACCCGGTTTCGTGGCGATGGACTGGCGCCCGGCCGACATCGATGATCCCGCCAGTATCGCAGCCGGGGCCTGAAATCAGGTGCAGCGTTAATAAATAGCGGGGGTTGCGTTAACCTTTGCCCCAATCCCGCCATGTTCAGCGCGGTCGCCGCCCCAATATTGCCGGTTGAAATTGTGAAATTGTTCGACGTCGCGGGTGATTCGCTCGCACGTTGAAGGATTTAGACCCATGATTCGGGCGTCCGGTACGGTCGGCTTTCAGGGCCAAACCGATACGGTCTCGTCTTCCCGGCTGACCAACGCGGTCGCGGCCTCGCTCGCCGTCGCCGCCCTCTCGTTGTGCCTGATCGTCACCCTCACAGTGCTGTCGACGAGGGCGACCATGGCGATGGGCCTGCCGGTCTGATCCCCGTTTCATCCAGGATCATCTTCAAGGTGCGCTCGGCCTCGCGCCTGATGGCATCGCGACGGGATATCGATGAAATCGCCTGTGTTCATCGTTGCAATCACCCTGACTGCGGCCATCCTGGTCGCAGCCTCGCTGTTGATTTTCGTCGGCACCCGCAAGGGCCCGGGGACCTCGACATGGAATGAGCCGACGCCGCAGCAAGAGCGCATCAAGCACGCGCATTTGGTCTAAAATCATCCGAAAGCTTTGAGCGCGCGGGCAAGCACCGCTTAAGCGCATCGCGCGAAATCGGATTGCGCTTGCGCAACTATCGGTCAGTCTAACGGCCTTATCTCGTTCACGGAGGAACGAGCCAGGCCCATGCGGTTCGGATGGCGCGCCATCTCAGGTCCCACGCTGACGGCAGCGATCGCACTGCTGGCAATCCTGCTCGATCGTCATGCTCCCGCTCTGTCGCTTGCTCCGCTGTTCGTCTGCGTCGTGGCGCTGGCCGGCTCGCTCTCGGGCTTTGCCTCCGCGCTAGGCAGCGCGATGATCGCCGTGATCGGCGCCACGCTGCTGGCGCTCAGCCATCGCACTGCGCCCGGCCTTGCCGCGACGGATGTCGCTCAACTCGGCCTGCTTGCGCTCACCAGTGCCGGCACGGCGGCGATCACCGGCCTGATGCGCGAGCGTCTGCTCGGTGCTTTCACGGCCGATCGGCGCAATCACGCCACTGCCGCGCGGCTGTCGGCCGCGCTTGACCAGGTCGATATCGGCATCGTGCTGCTGGATGCCGAGACGCGCGCCGAATTCATCAACCGCGCGTTCCGCGATTATTTCGCGCTGTCGGACGAGAAGGCCGACGACAAGCCGCCCTTCATCGCGTTGATGTATCACGGCCGCGACACCGACGCGTTCGATCTGCCGGAGGATGAGCTCGGCGTCTTCATCGCGCGGCGCATGGAGATGGTGCGGATCGGCGACGCCACGCCGATCAACATCGTCCTGCGCAATGGCGAGGTGCTGCGTTTCGTGTGCACCGCACTGCCAGATGGCGGTCGCATGCTGAGCTACACGCCGGTGACCGATCTTGTGCGCCACACCGATGCGCCCGCGCGCGCCGACTATTATCGCGCGCTGCGCGATCCCACGAGCCGCAAGCTGATCCGGTACTTGCGCGTCGCGGAGTGAGACGAGAGCGCGATTGATCCGCAGCGCCATCATCCGTATGAAGGACGCCTCATCCCATCTTCGACTCGCGGATTTCCCAGATGTCGCTCACCATTCGCTCCGTCACCCGGCAGGATTACGACCAATGGCTGCCGTTATGGAACGGTTACAACGCCTTCTACGGCCGCTCAGGTCCGACCGCGCTCGCGCCCGAGATTACGAAGGTGACCTGGCAGCGCTTCTTCGATGCCTACGAGCCGGTGCATGCGCTGGTCGCCGAAAGCGACGGCAAGCTACTCGGGCTCACGCATTACCTGTTCCATCGCAGCACCACCGCGATCGAGCCGTCCTGCTATCTGCAGGATCTGTTCACGAACGAGGCCGCGCGCGGCAAGGGCGTCGGCTCGGCGCTGATCCATGGCGTGTACGAGCGCGCCAAGCTCGCGGGTTCGCCGCGGGTCTATTGGCAGACGCACGAGACCAACACCACGGCGCAGAGCCTGTACGACAAGGTGGCGGAGCGCTCCGGCTTCATCGTCTATCGCAAGATCTTCTGATTTCCGAGACCTGTGGATAACTCCTGATGTCACCGGCGCGTTACACACCGGGACTATCTTGCAGTTGCGTCTGATCAGGCCCCCCGTCACCGATCATGCGCCCCAAGCGGTCCCCGTCAGTCGCCGCGTCTGACAGGGGCCGCATTTTTTTGCCCGCCGCTCCCTGTCAGCATGGCAGCAACGCGTGCGACCGCTTGCCGGTGCAGTGCACCGCGGTCACAATGGGCGTCTGCTTTCTTCTGACAGGATCTCCCATGGAAATTCGTAATCTCGGCGGCTCCGGCCTGCGCGTGTCCGCAGTCGGGCTCGGCTGCAACAATTTCGGCCAGCGTATCGACCTCGAAGCCTCGCGCAAGGTGATCCACCGCGCGCTCGATCTCGGCATCACGCTGTTCGACACCGCCGACATTTATTCGAACAGGGGCGGCTCGGAAACCGTGCTCGGCGCCGTGCTGGGCGATCGCCGCAAGGACATCGTGCTGGCGACGAAATACTCGAAGCCGATGACGGAGGACGGAACCAAGCAGGGCGCCTCGCGCCGCTACATCATCAATGCGGTCGAAGCCAGCCTGACGCGGCTCAAGACCGACTATATCGATCTCTACCAGCAGCACGACTATGATCCCTTGACGCCGATCGAGGAGAGCCTGCGCGCGCTGGACGATCTCGTTCGCCAAGGCAAGGTGCGCTACATCGGCAATTCGAATTTCCCGGCCTGGCGGATCGCCGAAGCGGAATACGTCGCACGCGCGATGAATGTCAGCCGCTTCGTCTCGGCGCAGGACGAATACTCGCTCGTCGTGCGCGACATCGAGAAGGATTTGCTGCCGGTGGCGCAGGAATACAAGCTCGGACTGTTGCCGTTCTTCCCGCTCGCAAGCGGACTATTGACCGGCAAGTACAGGAAGGGCGAGGCCGCGCCCGGCGATACCCGCTTCGGCCAAACACCGCGGCTGCGCGACCGCTACGTCACGCCGCGCAACGAGGAGATCGTCGAGAAGCTGCAGGCCTTCGCGACAGCGCGCGGCCACTCGATGCTCGAGCTCGCCTTCTCCTGGCTCGCCGCCCGTCCGCAGGTGTCGAGCGTGATCGCCGGCGCCACCCGCGCCGAGCAGGTCGAGCAGAACGTCAAGGCGATCGCCTGGCAGCTCAACGCCGAGGAGATGGCGGAGATCGACAAGATCACGCTGGGATGATTTTTCCAGCGTGGCGCTTTTTGTAAGGGAGGCACCACTCCCTCGCCCCTCCCCGCAAAGAGCGGGGAGAGGTTAAGTAACCAACCCCTTCATCGGCCTTGCGCTTGCGCTGTCGGGGAACACGGTCTGCGCCAGCACCTGATCCGACAGGCCGAACTGCCCCTGCAGCACGCCCTTGATCACTGAGCGCAGATCGGTTGTCGGCTTGAGGTCGCGGGCCTCATAGAGATTGGCCACCTTGAGGCCGGGCCAATCGGAGATGACGCGGCCGCCTTTCACGGCGCCGCCGGCGAGCAGCGCGATGGTGCCGGTGCCGTGATCGGTGCCATCGGTGCCGTTGATGCGCGCGGTGCGGCCGAATTCTGTGACGACAACGACGACGGTGTCGCGCCAGCGATCGCCAAGGCCGCTTTCGAATTCGGCGAGCGCGCTGTCGAGCCCGCCGAGCAGGAAAGCGAGCCGCCCGACCGGACCGCCTTCATTGGCATGCGTATCCCAGCCATCGAAGGCGAGCGCCGCGATACGCGGGCCGTCATCGGCGGCCATCAACTTTGCCGCGCCACGCGCGACCTGACGCATCTGCGCCACCGCATTGCCGGGCTTCGGTTTCATGTCGTCGCCGCTGGCGGCCTTCTCCAGCTGAAGGCCTTGCGATAGCGCTGACGCCAGCACGGGATCGCGGTGACGATAAAGTTCGACCAGACGCATCGCGGTGTCGTCGTCGGCCTGCGGCAGCGCGACCGGCGCCCAACCGACCGTCGGCGCATTGCCGCGCAGCACCAGCGGCGTGGTGGGGCCGACTGCAAGCCCGCTCGACACGCGCTCGCCACGCGGCAACGCTTCCAATGCGCGGTTGAGCCAGCCGGACTGCACGCGGCCCGGACCGGCATAGCCGCTCTCGAGCACGTCCTGGCCGTCGAAATGCGAGCGATCGCGGTAGGGCGTCGAGACGGCGTGAATCACCGCGGCATGCTGGTCGCGATACATGCGCGCGAATTCCGGCATCGACGGATGCAGCCCGAAGAAAGAATCGAGCATCAGCGCGGGGTGTGCGCCATCCCGCGTGAGCGCGATCGAACCGTGCAGGCCGGCATAATCGGGATCGCCGATCGGCGCGACGGTCGCGAGCCCGTCGAGCGCACCGCGCAGGATTACCACGACTAGGCGCGGGTCGCGCCCGTCGGCGGCGCGTGCGAATTTCGGCAAATAGGCCCAGGCCGCAAAGGAGGCGCCCCCGAGCAGAAGACCGCGGCGCGAGGTGAGGAGCCGGTTTTCGACGCAGTCGATCATGATCATCTCCTCTGCAGCTCGGGCGACATCAAAAGCAGCGCCAGCGCCTGCTGGCGCGATTCCGCGCGCTCGATGGTTTTGCGCGTTTCAACCGACGCCGCGTCCGCCGCGGCGAATTCCAGCAGATCCATTGGATCGATATTGGGCCCGAGTCGTGCGCCCATCTGCGAAGCGATATCGAGCCTGAGCTTCAGGCCTTCGGGTGCGGCCCAGGCTGCCGCGGTATCGGGGAAACCGTTGGGCCCGGCCGGTGTCCACAGCGGCTGTCCCAGCAGGTTCAGATTGCCGAGATAGCCGCCGGGATCTTCCGGCACGCGCGCGAGCAGCCGGCCGGTCGCGACCAGGAAATCGTAAGGCGAACGCATCTTGGTCAGCGGCGTTTTCCACGCGTCGTCGGAATCGACCAAAGCTGTGGCAAGCGCCTTGAGATCACCGTCGGTCCTGACGAAGACATCGCGCAACCGCGCCACCAGCGCCGGCGGCGGCTCGTCGGCGACGAAGTGCCTGACGAACTTGGTCGCGATGAAATTCGCAGTCGAGGGATGCCGCGCAATGTCAGCCAGCGCAGCTTCGCCCTGTGCAAGGCCGGTCGCTTCATAGGTCTTGCCGAGCAGCATTTGCGGCCCGGGCTGGTGTGCATTGGCGTTGAACACGAACGAGCCGGGCGCGCCGAGCTGCCCCTTGCGGCCGGCAAAGGTCCAGCCGGTGATGATGCGCGCGAGCGAGGTGACGTCCTCCTGCGTGTAGCCGCCGCCGACGCCGAGCGTATGCAGCTCCATGATCTCGCGCGCGAGATTTTCGTTCAGCCCGCGCTTGCGGTTCTGGCCCGCGCGCGAATCCGGGCCGAGCGATTGCTGGTTGTCGAGGAAGAACAGCATCGCCGGATGCTGCTCGACCGCCTTCAGCATGTCGGCGAAGCGTCCGAGCACATGCGGACGGATCGCTTCGCGCTCGAATGCGCCGGCCCACATCCGCGCCAGTTCGCCCTTGCTCGCGGAAATACAGAAATGGTTCGACCAGAACACGACGAGGCGCTCGGTGAAGCCGCACTCGGCCAGCATCGCGCGTTGCAGCCGCGCCAGAGCCTCGGCGCGAAAGGTCTTCTGGATCACGTTGAGCGGCTGCGCCGGTTTTGCAGCAGCCGGCGCGGCGGCATTGGGTGTCCCTTCCGGCTTCATCGTGGTGTCGGCTTGCTTCGCATCAGCCATCTGCTGACCGCCGATATCGGTCGCCACAGTATTGAGCGAGAGATTGCGGCGCAGCTGGTTGTCAGGCTTCTGCTCGGCCGGCTGCGCCGGCGTTTCGGCGGGGGCGGCTGCCTTGGCAGTTTCCTTGGCCGCCTCGCGCGCCTGCTTGACCTGGTCCTGATAGGCGAACACGGCCTGTCCGAGTTGCGGCGTCGATTGCAGGCCGGGCGCTTCCAGCAGCACGCCATTGGGGCGCGCCAGTTCCGCCTTCACGAAGCCGCGAGGATCAGAGGCCGCATTGACGAGATCGCCGGACGCGCCGCCACGGGCACCAAAGCCGAAGCGGTTCAGCGCGACGAGGGCGGCTTGCGAATCGCGGGCCATCGATTTGTCCTCCGCACGTTGCCGACCGCTTCCCTAGCCTATGAGCGGCGCCTAATATACTGCAGCGGCAGATGAACCCGACATGAAAATGACGGCGAAGCTTCGACGTAAATCATGACAAATCCGAAAGAATTCCCGCAACCGGCCCCGCGCCGTCTCGCCTGTTCCCGATGTGGCACCGAGTTCGGCTGCGACCTCTCAGGCGATTGCTGGTGCGCAGAGGAAGCGGCCAAGCTGCCGATGCCGGTGAAGGGCGAGGATTGTCTGTGCCGGGAGTGTTTGCGGAAAGCGGCGGCGAGCGCTGTTCGTTAGGCGGGAGAAGATCGCCAAACCCTCGATGTCGTCATGACGAAAGCCAGGACGACGACGGGGAGGTAGCCGGGCCTACACCGCGTGCCCCGGCGATGTCCGCGCCATGCCGTCGAACGCATCGAGCAGCTTTTCGCGCCAGGCATAAACCGGATCATCCGCTTCGAGCAGCTTGAAAGGGCTCACCACGCGCGCCCATTGGAAGCCGCCGAACACGATGTAGTCGGCATAGTTCGGCGCAGCTCCTCCGAGATAGGCCTGTGTCTTGAATGTCTGCCGCAAGACCTCAAGCGACTTGCGGAAGGCGACGACGCCGCTATCGCGGCTCGCCATGATCTCTTCCAGCTTCTTGCCGCCGAAGCGCGCCTCGCGCGACTGGCGGAAATAGGCGGCATCGACCTCGGCCAGATTTTTCGGGATGTCGGCGATAACAAGCGGAAAGATGCCGCCGACAATGGCGATGTCGCCCCATGCATTGATCATGCGCGCCATGGCGCGACCGCCCTCGCCGCCGAACAGTGACGGACGATCCCTGAAATTGTCTTCGAGATAATTCGCGATCGCCCAGGAATCCACTACCGGTTTGTCGTGATGCAGCAGCACGGGGACTTTCTCCGAACCGTGTGGCGCGATCGCGCTCTTCTCGGTGAAGCGCCAGGGCAGCGATTCTGCCGTCAACCCCTTGTGCGCCAGGGCCATCCGCGTGCGCCAGCAAAACGGGCTGAAGGGACGCGCGGCATCGGTGCCGACGAGTTCGTAGAGTTTGAGCGACATGCGGGATCTCCACAGGCTCCGTCATTGCGAGGAGCTCTTGCGACGAAGCAATCCAGATTGCTTCCGCGGAGGTATTCTGGATTGCTTCGCTTGCGCTCGCAATGACGTTGTGGCGCTACCGCCCGTTGGTTCGCAGCAGCGTCTCGCCGTCCTTCGTTACCGCGATGACGAGGCCGAGGCCGGGCCGCGTCTCACGTGCGACGAAGCCGCGATCGGCGGCGTCCTCCCAGATGGTGAGGCGCGGGCACGAGGTTTTCCAGGTCGAGATCACCTCGGCATAGGCGCGCGGCTCGCGCGCGATCCATTCGACGAAGTCCAGCACCAGCGGGTCGGCGTTCCAGCTCATTGCAAACTTCCCTTGGTAAAGGCAGCCAGCACCGGCGTGCGAACGAATAGCCAGCCGCCATAGGCGATGTAGTAGCAGGCGATGGTGGTGATCAGCTTGTTCGACCAGGCCACGAATTGCTGGTCGGTCATGGCTTCGAGAATGCGCCGCGCCAGCGAGGTGCCGAGCATCGAGGCTGCGATGGCGATACCGGCGAGCAGTGGATCGAGCGTGGCGGCCTGGTCGATGACGCCGCCGAAATAGATCAGCTTGGTGAAGTGGCTGACGAGTTGGCACATCGCCTTCGTCGCCACCTTCTCGCGCCGGCCGAAATCGCCGCCGAGGAAGAAGGTGTCGAGCAGCGGGCCCGACACGCCGGTCATCAGCATCAGGCCCATGCAAATCGTGCCGTAAACGGTGCCCTGCCAGAGGCTATCCGGATCGGGCTTGATATTGGTGGGCAGCAACCGCGCCATGAATGGCGTCGCACCGAGCAGCAGCAGCGCCATCGGCTTATCAGGCACGTAGCGGGTGAGCGACCAGGCCGCCATCGCGATGGCGGCGCCGACCATATAGTTTGCGACCGGTCGCCAACGGATATGCTTGCGCCACAACAAAGCGCGCCAGCCGTTCGAGGCCATCTGCGTGATCGCGTGCAGCACCATCGCCGTCGGCAGCGGCATCAGCGCCAGCAGCACGCCGATCAGGATCAGCCCGCCCGCCATGCCGAACAGCCCGGATAGGAACGCGGTGGCGACCATCAGCAATCCAAGGGCAGCGATCATGATGGGCGTCACGAGAGGGTTCTCCTGGCAAGCGAGGGACGCAACGCTGTTTCACTCCCTCGCCCCGCTTGCGGGGAGAGGGTTGGGGTGAGGGGGAGTCTCCGCGGGGACGGTGAAAATTGGACTCGCGGAGAGTCCCCCTCACCCGGAATTCCAGCTTCGCTCGAATTCCGGCCTCTCACCGCACGCGGGGCGAGGCGAAGAAGCCCGCGGCGCCTCCTCAGCAAATCAGCATGAATTACGCAGATATTTGTGCCTCGCTTGCCCCATCAGCGCAAACTGAGTTATCTTGGCCTGGCATCAGCTTTCCTGAGGGTCGATTCTTTTGCGGCGGCTGCTCTTTCTCAATGGCATCAAGGCATTCGAGGCGGCGGCGCGGACCGGCAGCTTTGCGGCGGCCGGCGTCGAGCTGAGCGTATCGGCGGCCGCCGTCAGCCGCATGGTGCATTTGCTGGAAGATCGGCTCGGCGTGGCGCTGTTCGAGCGCAAGGCCAACAAGCTGCTGCTGACACAGGCGGGCCGCGCCTATCAGAGCGGGCTGACGCCGATCTTCGACGCGCTCGCCAGCCTCACCGCGCAGGTGACGGCGCCCTCCAGCGTGCGCGTGCTTACCATTGGCGTCGGCCATACCTTTGCGATGCGGTGGCTGATCCCGCGGCTGTCGGAGTTTCGCAATGAGGAGCCCGACATCGAGGTGCGCTTCACCACCGGTGGTGCGTCGGTGCCGTTCGGCGAGGACTGGAGCTGCGGCATCAAGCTCGGCACCGGCGATTGGCCGGGGCTCGTCGCCGAACCCTTGTTCGCCGGCGACCTGACGCCGGTCTGCGTGCCCCGCCTCGCCGCCAGCCTGAAGCGGCCGGCCGACCTCAAGGGGCCGAGCCTGATCCGCGTCGAACACTCGCCCGAGGACTGGCCGATCTGGCTGAAGGCGGCGAACCTGCCCCGTATCAATCCGCGCGGGCCGGAGTTCCAATTCTACGGCCAGGCGCTGCAGGCGGCCGCCGACGGCCTCGGCATCGCCATGGGCATCCGGCCCTATATCGACGACGACCTCGCCGCCGGACGCCTGGTCGCGCCGTTCGACCTCTCGGTGCCCAAGGGCATGCGCTGGTACCTGCTCTACCGCAGTTTTCAGACCGAACAGCGCGATTTTGCTGCGTTCCGCCGCTGGATCATGCGAGCTGCTGCGGAACCTGCGGCGGCCCGTCCCCGGCGGCCCGGACGTACCTCCGGCCGGATTTGAGGTCTCAGCCGTTCGGCTGAAAAAGCTGGCCGCTTGTGAACGGCTTCACATACCGAAATCCCCAATCGTGGTCCTCTAACCCTCCGATATCTGCGCATTTGGGGACTACACATGACGACCCTCTACGACGGCTTTGACATTGAATCCTTCGAAGCTGGCAAGGGACTTTGGCACGCCCGTATCCGGCGCGCTGATTTCAGCCCGGTTGCCATCGACGGGGTGCTGTTTCCGACCATGGAAGTCGGCTTCGCCTGGCCGGATCCGGACGCCGCGATCGCCGACGCCAAGCACCACATCGACCGCTTCCGCGGGCAGGCCGACGACAGCGACGACGAATAGCCCGACGCCAACACGACTGAAGGACAACAGGGGACACCGGGTTCATGTCCGTCATCGAATATGACGACCCTTCAAGGCCACGAATCTATTCGCGCAAGGTGCTGGCGATATGCCCGGAATGCGACGGCGATCTCACGGTGCTCCGTGTGATCGGCGGCCGTGCCGGGTGCGAGTACTGGACCATGCGCTGCACCGATTGCGGCGGGATCCATCTCGACATCCTCGAACCGCGCCTGATGGTCGTGGACGGCGACGGGCCGCCGCCGGCGGCGTAGCCGCGACCCTGCTGCCAACCTGCTGTCAGCAGCCTGCGCTGGAACGCAGCTTCGCTCTTTTCTGAAGGGCGGACTCGTCCCATATTCGCCTCATGGCGAAGAAACCTGCTCCCCCAAAATCCCCCAAATCCAAGGCTCCGAACTCGAAAGCACATCGGCCCGATGTGCAGCCGATCGGGCCGGCTCTGGCCGAACTTCTGAACCCCGCGATCAATCGCGGCGATGCCGGGCTGGGTTCGGGTACCGGATTGCAGCCGCCGCCGGACAATTCGCGCGACCGCCGCGCCGGGGGAGAGGCCGCCGCGCATCGGGCGCGCGCCTCGACGCCCAAGGATATCCAAAAGCAATTTCCGCAGGATACGACGCGGCCGATGCCGCTGCGGTCCAATCCGCAGCCGGCAGGGGCCCGCGCCTCGACCGAAGGCTTCGACGAGGCGCCGCAGGCCAATTACGGAACTGCAGCCACGATCCCGACACTGGATCCGGAACTGGCGCGGCAGCTCGGCCTTCCCACCGAGGAGGACGATGCCGAAGCACTGGCGCGTCCGCCGCGCACCAAGATGGAAGCGCTCGGCGTCAAGGCGACCGCCGACGCGCTGGAATCGTTGATCCGCGAGGGCCGGCCGGAGTTCCGCAGGGATGACGGCTCCACCAAAGTGTGGACCCCGCACCGGCCGCCGCGCCCGGAAAAGTCCGAAGGCGGCGTGCGCTTCGAGATCAAATCGCCCTACCAGCCGCGCGGCGACCAGCCGACCGCGATCAAGGAGCTGGTCGAAGGCATCAATCGCAACGACCGTTCGCAGGTGCTGCTCGGCGTCACCGGCTCCGGCAAGACCTACACCATGGCCAAGGTGATCGAGGCGACACAGCGGCCCGCCATCATCCTGGCGCCGAACAAGACGCTCGCCGCCCAGCTCTATGGCGAGTTCAAGAGTTTCTTCCCCGACAACGCTGTCGAGTATTTCGTCTCCTACTACGACTACTACCAGCCGGAAGCCTACGTTCCGCGTACCGACACCTATATCGAGAAGGATTCCTCGATCAACGAGCAGATCGACCGCATGCGCCACTCGGCGACGCGCGCGCTGCTCGAACGCGACGACGTCATCATCGTCGCCTCGGTGTCCTGCATCTACGGTATCGGCTCGGTCGAGACCTACACCGCGATGACGTTTGCGCTGAAGAAGGGCGAGCGCATCGACCAGCGCCAGCTGATCGCCGACCTCGTCGCGCTCCAGTACAAGCGGACGCAAGCCGATTTCACCCGCGGCACTTTCCGTGTGCGCGGCGACGTCATCGACATCTTCCCGGCGCACTATGAAGACCGCGCATGGCGCGTGAATTTGTTCGGCGACACCATCGAGACCATCGAGGAGTTCGACCCGCTCACCGGCCACAAGCAGGACGAGCTCGAATTCATCAAGATGTACGCCAACTCGCACTATGTGACGCCGCGCCCCACGCTGGTGCAGGCGATCAAGTCGATCAAATCAGAGCTGAAGATGCGGCTCGACCAGCTCAACAACCAGGGACGGCTGCTGGAGGCGCAGCGGCTGGAGCAGCGCACCACCTTCGATCTCGAGATGATGGAGGCGACGGGCAGCTGCGCCGGCATCGAGAACTATTCGCGCTATCTCACCGGCCGCCTGCCCGGCGAGCCGCCGCCGACGCTGTTCGAATACGTCCCCGACAACGCGCTGGTGTTCGCCGACGAGAGCCACGTCACCGTGCCGCAGATCGGCGGCATGTTCCGCGGGGACTTCCGCCGCAAGGCGACGCTGGCCGAATACGGCTTCCGCCTGCCGTCGTGCATGGACAACCGTCCGCTGCGCTTCGAGGAGTGGGACATGATGCGGCCGCAGACGGTCGCGGTATCGGCCACGCCGAGCGCCTGGGAGCTGAACGAGAGCGGCGGCGTGTTCGTCGAACAGGTCATCCGCCCGACCGGCTTGATCGATCCGCCCGTCAACATCCGCCCCGCCCGCACCCAGGTCGACGACCTCGTCGGCGAGGTCCGCGCCACCGCCCAGGCCGGCTATCGTTCGCTGATCACGGTGCTGACCAAGCGCATGGCGGAAGACCTCACCGAATATCTGCATGAGCAGGGCATCCGTGTCCGCTACATGCACAGCGATATCGACACCATCGAGCGCATCGAGATCATCCGCGACCTCAGGCTGGGCGCGTTCGACGCGCTGGTCGGCATCAATCTGCTGCGCGAAGGTCTCGACATTCCCGAATGCGCGCTGGTCGCCATTCTCGATGCCGACAAGGAAGGTTTCCTGCGCAGCGAGACGTCGTTGATCCAGACCATCGGCCGCGCCGCGCGCAACGTCGACGGCAAGGTGATCCTCTACGCCGACCAGATGACGGGCTCGATGGAGCGCGCCATCGCCGAGACCAACCGCCGCCGCGAGAAGCAGGTCGAGTACAACACCGAGCACGGCATCACGCCGGAGAGCGTGAAGAAGCACATCGGCGACATCCTCAACTCCGTCTACGAGCGCGACCATGTGCTGGTCGAGGTCGGCGGTCACGACATGACCGACGACGTCATCTCGATCGGCCACAATTTCGAAGCCGTGCTCGCCGATCTCGAAACCCGCATGCGCGAGGCCGCCGCCGACCTGAACTTCGAGGAAGCCGCGCGCCTCCGCGACGAAGTCAAGCGCCTGCGCGCCACCGAGCTCGCGGTCGTCGACGATCCCACCGCGAAGCAGCGTACGGTGCAGGGCAAGGCCGGCGCCTATGCCGGCACCAAGAAATACGGCGACGCCGCCAATCTGCCCGTCAGCGCGATGAAGAAGAAAACCGTTGGCTCCGCACTGAAAGCGAGCGGCGGTGGCAGTGGTTCGAAGGTGCACAAGCCTGACCTCGACGAGATGCACGGCCCGGAATCGCTGCCCTATCGCGAGAACCAGGCGCTACCATCAAAGCCGTTCGGCAGCACCAGCCGCATCATCCAGCCGACGGATTCACGGCAGTCAGGCCCGGAGTTCGGGCCCGCGCCGAAGTCGACGGGTGGGATGCCGGGGCGACGGGGTGGGTGGAAGAAGAGGTAGATAGTCGGATCTGAGGACGGCCAATCAACGTCCTCACCCCACGCTCGCCGTCACCACGGCCATCACCGACAGCATCAGCACGATCGCGACAAGCTGCAGCGAAGCGGCCGGGTGGGTGCGCCATTCCGTGATCTTGTCGGAGAGCGACAGGGTACAATCGAAGAATGTCGGCTCGTAGAGAGTCTTGAAGAGTGCCGGGATGCTCGGCCCGAGCGTGACCGCGATGGTCGCATGAACCAGCGAAGCCAAGGCGACGAAGATGGCGACGCCGGGATCGCCGACAAGGTCGTGGTTGCCGCACAGCTTGAGCAGCAGCGCAGCCGCGGCAAAGGTCGGAAAGCTCTGCAGGATCACGGTCAGCGCGAAGCCTTCGAGCGCGTTGCGCGAGCGGGATTTTCTCACGGCGGCGGCGACGGCCATAGCACGTCTCCCTGATGACATGCGGATGACGATAGCCGCAGCGGGTGTGCAGGGATGTGAGATGGGTCACCCTATCGGTGACGGATGTGGGGCGCATGGATTCCGGGCCCGCGGCTTCTCCGCGTCCCGGAATGACCTGTTGCGAGAGATCACCGCGTATCCGCGGCTATTCCCTGAAAGTAATGGCTTCGGTTGGAGCCGTCATAGGCGCCGGATTTCATGCAGCAGGCTCTGAAACCTGCGTCCGGAGCCGCAGGGGCAGAGGTCGTTGCGGCCGAGCCTTTCGGTCAGTTCGACGTCGCCATGGACAACGCGCGTGCCCCGCTTGACGTGAGTTTCCGAGGGGAAAGAATTCCGCCGCTTACGCGTGATGCTGAAAGCTGGGGAGGTTTTCGAAGTTGCGAGATTTGCGCATGGCGCCCTCCATCAGTTGGAAGCACGGCCCGCTGCCGCGCGGCGTTCCAATATCACGATGCGGGCTGTGCGGAAAGATGCGACGACCATGCACGGACCGACCGGCGTCCGGGTTTACGGATTCCGGGCTCGCGCTTTCGCGCGCCCCGTAATGACGAGGGAAGGTGTGGCCCGGCGCTGCCTCTACAGCTTGCCCTGACCGTTCACCTGGCTCTGCTGTTGCTGCTGCTTGTCCTGCTCGTTGGCGCGATGGCGGCCGTAGAGGCAGCCGGCGGCGGCGCCCAGCATGCCGTGATGGCCGGCATAGTGACCGGCGACGCCGCCGACAACGGCACCCTTGATGCAGCCCTTGGCGTTGGCGGCGGAGGTTGCGCCCAGTATGAGGAGCGCGGCGGTGACGGCGATGAACGGGAATTTCATGGATGTCTCCTGCGGTGTCGATGTCTCAACGAATACGAGCGGGCTGGGTTCCCCCCGCTCGCGGCATGGTGAGATACGTCAACCTCATCGTGCGGCATCACGCGCTCCCGATTTCGGAGGCAACCCGTCACCACGGTGTTTTGCGAATTGATGCACCCGCGCGGCGCACGATAGCGTTCATGATCCGCGGCCAACGAGAGCGGGAGTGGAGCGGAGCTAATTACCCCGAATGCCAATGCCGCGCGCCGCTGCCAACCACTAGCGTGGCCATTACCGAGGCCGGTGGTTATAGGTCCGCTTTCGCCAGGACGACCCTGAGTGTAGCGCCATCTTGCGAATCTCAATCAGCCCCTTGAACCTTCCTCCGGCGGGACCAGAGCGGGGTCGGGACCGGTAAAATTACGGGGTTCTATTGTAAATCTCACATTTGGCGCTCACTTGTGCATTGCAAAAACGTGAATTGCGTTTTGGCCGAAATGCCGTATTTTGTTCGTATACAAATGAGTTGACCGGCCCCGGGGCACATTGCGGTGCATGGGGTTGTTTTCCGTTTTTCTGCAAACCAGCGTCAGGACGGCCCAAAATGACAGAGCACAGCCTCTGGCGTTTCTCGCGCGCGTTGCATCGCGCGATCAACGACCGGCATTTCGAGGATATCGAGACCCTGATCGACGAGGACGTCGAGTGGGCGATCTACGGCCCGATCGACATGTTTCCGTTCCTGGGCGCACGCCAGGGCAAGGCGGCCGTACTCCAGGTCATCCGCCAGCTCGCCGACAATTTCCGCGTCCGCCGTTTCGAGCGCGAGAGCATCATGCTGGGCGTCGATTCCGCCTCCTCGATGCTGCGCTATTCGCTGACCGCGCTGGATTCCGACAAGCCGATCAGCTTGCGCGTCGCGCAATTCGCCCAGTTCAGGGCCGACAGGCTCGTCAACATGCGTGTGCTGGTCGACACCTTCGATCTGGTCGAGCAGGCACTCGGCCGCGCCATTCATCTGCCAAGGATGACCAGCGTCGGCTGAGGGGGACACCAACGGGCTCCGCAATTCGGGACCGGTCGATTTGATGCTCCCATGACGCGTGCTGGCCTCCAGCCCCGCCGGACGCCGTCGTGGAGATGCTCGTCGTCGGGCGCGCGCTTGCCGCGCGGCCCGTTGGTTCGTCATTCCAAAGGCCTGCATTGTGAAGGCCTTGCAGCTTCCAAACGGTCGCCGCATGCGCCATAATTTCGCAAGATTAGCGCCGCATCCTGTGCGCGAACTGGGCTCGCGGGCAAGGTCATGGAATTCACGACAGGTTTCGGCTGGAGCAGGCTGCCGCTGGCGGCCGCGTTCATTTTCGGGGCGGTGCTGACGGCCCAGGCGCAGATCATTCCGCCCTTCTCTCCGCCCCCCAGTGCGACCGCACCCGACGACGAGGAGCAGGCCGAAATCGCCGAGGCCCCCAGCGTCAACGACGCCGACGTGCTCAAAGGCATCGACGTCGACAAGCTCGACTGGAGCCAGCTCGCGATTGACGCCGGCACCCTCAACGACATCATCACCGCCAAGAAGCGCGCGAAGGCCGCCGCCAAGGATGGGATGGATTGGTCGACCAATGCCAATGCCAACGGCTCCTCGGGGGTGAAGGTCAAGCAGTCGGTGTCCTCGTTCTGGGACACCCGCGTCGGCGCCGACATGACGGTGACGAAAGAGCCGACCACGATGTCGGAGCTGCTGGCGCAAAAGGCCGAAAATGGCGGCAACCTGCCGCAATCCTCGGGCAGCGCCTGGGCCACCGCGACTGCGCCCGGCGCAGGCCCCGTCTGGGACAAGACTGCGGTCGAAGCCCGCGTCGATCCCGGCTCTGAACAGAGCAAGCTCGGCGCGTCGCTGACCAAATCGGTGCCGCTGTCGGGTGATTATTCGCTGACCCTGCAGAACGGCTACAGCGTCAACCAGCAGGGCACCACCGCGCTGCCCGGCGTCGGCGGCCGCGTCACCCGCAATTACGAGACCGATCAGTCCGCCAAGGTCACGATCAGCGACACCGGCACCAGCGTCACCGCCGGCCAGACCATGTCGACCAATGACGATAAATGGCTGCGCAAGGTCGGCGCCGAGCAGAAGCTGTTCGACAACGTCACCGTCTCCGGCTCGGTCGGCGAGACCTCGCAAGGCGCGATCAACAAGAGCGTGACGGCCGGCTTCAAGAAGAGCTGGTGAGCTCAGAGCTGGTGAGCCTTCTTTAGACTTCCCTAACCATACGCCACGGCAAGACCCCCGAATGGTCCGCCCTTGCCGCATCTCGGCCCTGTTGCGGTCAAAATCCGGCGTCCAAGATGCGCCGGCCTGACACACATCGTCGTGCGGGGGACACTCGCGCTGCGCTCAACGCGAACAGGGGAATAACGATGAACGCCATGCGTCCGGAAAAGACCGAGACCACTGAGACCGAGACGGTCGACACCAACCTCGCCGCCGTGACGGAAGTCGAAGCCGGCATCCGCGATTTCGTCCGCAACGACATCGCCTATCTGCGCCGGCCGGCCGCGACCACCACCACCGATGCGCCGCCGCTCGATCCCAGCGCGGAAGCCACCGTCACCAACGTCAACTCGCTGATCCAGCGCGTCGCCGGCACCTCGCTTGCCGAGATCGAGAATCTGATTTCCGAGCTCGAGAGCCTGCGCGACCTGCTCCATGCCGAAGGCCAGCGCGTCCAGCGCGAGATCTCCGGCTACGCCACACTCAGCCAGGCCGCGATGAAGTCGACCCGCATGATCGCCGACAACGTGGCCCAGTGGAAGCGCGCCGCCGACGGCCTGCGCAACAGCTGATCACAAGCAAGAGACAGCATCAGCCGCCGCGTTCCGAAACGGGGCGCGGCGGTTTTTGATTCTTACTCTCCCTCTCCCCGTTCTTACGGGGAGAGGGTCGGGGTGAGGGGCCTCTCTCGACGCACGAGATCGACGGGAGACCTGTACCCCCTCACCCGGATCGCAAGAGCGATCCGACCTCTCCCCGCAAGCGGGGCGAGGTGAAGAGGCCCTTGAACCCTGCGCCCCGCTCCGGCGACCTATGCCAAGCGCCCACAGCCTTTGCGGCCGGGCCTTGGGGACATCTTCAGATGCAGAGCATTCGGCCCGACAATACGGACCCGATACCATTGCGGCCCGCACCGAGCCAGTTCGGGACGATCATGATGCGTTTTGTCGGGCTGCTGGTTGTTGCGATCGCGATTCTGGCGTTCGTCTATAGCCGTTGAGGGCGGCGACCGCGTCGCGGCCCCGCGCGGAGGCCACTTCGTGGCCCCGCGGAGTTAACGAACTCTTAACGGCTCGCGTCGACGCTCGAGGCTTCCAGGGTGTAGCCGCCATCGGCGTAGCCCTTCACCACCATGCCGGCAATCAGCATCACGGCCAGCGTCGCGGTAGCGAAGATAAATCCGACCAGCTTGAGTGCGCCGCGGTCTGCCATCGTTCTCGTCCCCTGTACTCTGCCCAGTTCGTTCAAATAGACAGCGACAGGTTCATAATTGGTTAGCAACTCGATGGTTCCGGCGGATGCTTCGCAGGCCGGCCATCTCGAAAAGGCTTATGCCAGCGGCCCCGAATCGCGTCCATAGCGCGCGGGCAACACTGGCTGACTAGTTTTCTTTGCGCTCTTTTCAGCTGTTCATGTTGGAACTGGTCTAAGCGATCTTTCGCATTGGCACGAAGGCGCTGGCGGTGATGGAATAGACCTCCTCGCCGCGCTGATTGGTGCCGATAGTACGGGCCGTCAGGATGCCCCAGCCGGGTCGCGAAGCGGAGCTGCGCTTGTCGATGACCTCGTTGGAATAGCTGATTGTGTCGCCGGCGAGCACCGGCTTGATCCAGCGCAGATCACGAAACCCCGGTGACGGGCCCCACACCGCAATCTCCTCGCCGCGCGCCGCGGCTTCGCGCGCCAGGCGTTGGCCATCGGCGACAAGCAAACTCATGCAGGCCGAGCCGACATGCCAGCCGGAGGCAGCGAGCCCGCCGAACAGCGAGTTCTTGCCCTCCTCCTCGTCGAGATGAAAGCGCTGCGGATCGAACTTCGCCGCGAAAATCTTGATGGACTCGGCGGTGAACGTATAGGTGCCGATGTCGCGACGATGGCCGATCTCGATTTCTTCGAAGAACCGCATCAGACCGCTCCCGCACGGCGCTCGATCAGGATCGGCGAGGTCATCTCGCCCAGCGCTTCGCCCCTGGCGTTGCGCACGGTGCATTTGAACTTGACGATGCCGAGGTTCGGCCGGCTCTTCGAGGCGCGCGCCTCCAGGACGTCGACATCGAGCGTCAAATCGTCACCCGGCCTGAGCGGCGAGAGCCAGCGCACCTCGTCGACCCCGGGTGATCCCAGCGAAGCGGCGCGGGTAATGAAACCATCGGCCATCATCCGCATCATCAGCGAGCAGAGGTGCCAGCCCGAGCCGGAGAGACCACGCAGCATGCTTTTGCTGGCAGCGTCCTCGTCCAGATGCATCGGCTGCGGATCGAACTCGGCGGCGAAGGCCAGGATCTCGTCGCGGGTGACATGGCGCGGGCCGAACGTTCCGTAACGGCCGATCGGGAAATCTTCGAAGGTCAGGGTCATCTTGGAAAAGCTTTGCGGGAAGGACAGATTGTGGCCGCACTTTGCGGCAATCTCAACCCGCCGGTCCGCATAGCTCGTGCTACATTCGGCGAGTCGGGCCGGACCCGCCTCATTGTCTAGATGACGCGGCCGGGGGCGCGATTTGCCCGGGGGAGAGAGAATGTTTTCATTCAGCGACCTGTTTCAATGGGACCGCTTCATCACGCCGACGATCATCAAGACCTTCTACTGGCTGGTGATCGGCGTGATCTGCCTGTACGGGCTCTCCGGAATCTTCGCCGGCCTCACCGCAATGGCGATCAGCCCGTTTGCCGGCTTCCTGGTCGTGCTGGAATCGATCGCGGGCGTCGTCGTCGGCGTGGTGTTCTCACGCATCGCCGCAGAATTGATCCTGATCGTGTTCCGCATCAACGAGCATCTCGGCGCGATCCGGGATCAGGGCGGCGGGATGCGGTGAGGCGGCGCAGGCCGCCTCTTACGTGTTAAACCGGAAATGCATCACGTCGCCGTCGGCGACGACGTATTCCTTGCCTTCGAGGCGCAGCTTGCCGGAATCGCGGGCGCCGGCTTCACCGTTGAGCGCGACGTAATCCTCATAGGCAATCGTCTCGGCGCGGATAAAACCCTTCTCGAAATCGGTGTGGATCACACCGGCCGCACCCGGCGCCTTGGTGCCGCGATAGATGGTCCAGGCGCGCGCTTCCTTCGGTCCGACAGTGAAATAGGTGATGAGGTCGAGTAGCGTGTAGCCGGCGCGGATCAGGCGATCGAGGCCGGCTTCTTCGAGACCCAGCGTCTCCAGGAAGTCGGCGCGCTCCTCGCGCGAGATCGTCGCGATCTCGGATTCGATCTTGGCGGAGATGACGACGGCGATGGCGCCTTCCTTGGCGGCCTGCTCTTGCACCGCCTTCGAGAACGAATTCCCCGTCGCAGCCGAGCCTTCCTCGACGTTGCAGACATACAGCACGGGCTTTGACGACAGCAGGCCGAGCATGCCGAAGGCGCGCTCTTCTTCCGGCTTGCGCTCGACGAGACGTGCGGGCTTGCCGTCGCGCAACAGCACCAGCGTGCGGTTGACGAGGTCGAGCTGCTCCTTGGCGTCCTTGTCGTTGCCCTTGGCCTTCTTGGTCAGATTGTCGACGCGCTTCTCGAGGCTGTCGAGATCGGCGAGCATCAGCTCGGTCTCGATGGTCTCGATATCAGCGAGCGGGGCGATCTTGCCCTCGACATGGGTGATGTCGGAATCTTCAAAGCAGCGCACGACATGCGCGATGGCGTCGACCTCGCGGATGTTGGCCAGGAACTGGTTGCCGAGGCCTTCGCCCTTGGAGGCACCGCGCACGAGCCCGGCGATGTCGACGAAGGTCAACCGGGTCGGAATGATCTGAGCTGATTTCGCGATCGCCGACAGCTTGTCGAGCCTGGGATCAGGCACCGCGACCTCGCCGACATTCGGCTCGATGGTGCAGAACGGATAGTTCGCAGCCTGCGCCGCGGCCGTCTCGGTCAGCGCATTGAACAGGGTCGATTTGCCGACATTGGGCAATCCGACGATTCCGCATTTGAATCCCACGAGCGTTATTCCTTGCCGTTCTCGTCCTTGGTCAAAAATCCCTTCGCCTGCATCGCCAGATGCACCCTGTTGGCGAAAGTCGCGTCCGTGCCCTTGGCGACCAGTGCCGCGTGCTCGGCCACCGCGTCGCAGAGCGTCGTCACCCAGTCGTTGTCGGCCTTGGCGAAGTCCGACAGCACATGGCCGTGCACCATCTCCTTGACGCCGGGATGACCGATGCCGAGCCTGACACGGCGGTACTCGTTGCCGATATGCGCCGAGATTGAGCGCAGACCATTATGGCCGGCGATACCGCCGCCGATCTTCACACGCACCTTGCCCGGCGGCAGTTCGAGCTCGTCGTGAAACACCGTGGTGTCGCCAGGTGCAATCTTGAAGAAGCTCGCCGCTTCCTGCACAGCCCGGCCGGAGTCGTTCATGTAGGTCGTGGGCTTGAGCAGGATCACGCGCTCGGTGCCGAGCGTGCCTTCCGAAGTCTCACCCTGAAAACGACGGCGCCATGGTGCGAAACCATGACGCCGCGCAATCTCGTCCACGGCCATGAAGCCGATATTGTGCCGGTTACGTGCGTATTTCGCGCCGGGATTGCCGAGCCCAACAAAGAGTCGCATGACGCGGCGCCCCTCGCTGGCGCACGGTCAAAGACCGCGCGCCAACTTTGAGAGATTACTTCTTCTTGTCGCCGCCGGCGGGAGCCTTGGCAGCCGGAGCCTTGGCAGCCGCCGCCGGAGCAGCACCCGCAGCCGGAGCCGCAGCACCTGCTGCCGGAGCAGCAGCGCCCGCAGCCGGAGCCGCGCCACCAGCAGCAGCTGCAGCCGCGGCCTTCTGCTCTTCGGCGTAGCCGGATGGCGGCACGATGGTGACGAGGGTCGCGTCCTCGGAGGTCAGCGCCTTCACGCCGGCCGGCAGCTTGATGTCGGCCAGATGCAGCGAGTGACCGATTTCGAGCGAGCCGACGTCAGCTTCGATGTATTGCGGGATGCTCTCGACGCCGCATTCGATCTCGATCGCATGGGCGACGATGTTGACGGCGCCGCCGCGCTTCACGCCGGGCGAACCTTCCGCCTTCACGACATGCAGCGGAACGCTGATGCGGATGGTGGCGCCTTCGCCGAGACGCATGAAGTCGACGTGGATCGGGAAATCCTTGACCGGATCAAGATGGTAGTCGCGCGGAATCACGCGGTGCTTCTTGCCGTCGAGTTCGACGTCGACCAGGGTGGTCAGGAACCGGCCGGCGAGGATGCGCTGGCGCAGTTCGCGATCGTCCACGGAGATCGGAAGCGGGGGCTGGTTGTTACCATAGATCACTCCGGGCACTCGCCCGGCGCGACGCTCAGCCCGGGCGGCCCCCTTGCCGCTCTTCGGACGTGCGGTCGCCTTCAATTCCTTGACGGTCGTCGCCATAGTCTAAGTCCTTGTTTTTGCAAAAGTTAATGGGCCGCAGCGCGGCCCATGGCATCGTTCGCAGCAAGCCTCCAGGGGTGCGGGGGCCACGAACTGGCGGGCTTTTACCCGGAAGATGCGGAAATGACAAGGAGAATGGGCTGGCCGGCGGCAACGAGTCCGCTGTCATTTCGGGGCGGCCGCGACAGCGGCCGAACCCGAAATCTCGAGATTCCGGGTTCGATGCTACGCATCGCCCCGGAATGACGGCAAGCGGCATTACCCGCCGAGCTTGGCCTCCAGCGCCGCGATGCGCGCCTTCAGGGCCTCGTTCTCCTCGCGGGCCAGCCGGGCCATGTCCTTGACCGCCTCGAACTCCTCGCGCTTGACCAGATCCATGTCGCGCAGGAACTTCTCGGCCTGCGTCCGCATCACGGTGTCGAACTCGCGCTTGACGCCCTGGGCCGCACCGGCGGCGTCATTCATCATGCGGCCGATCTCGTCGAAAAACCGGTTGGTGGTCTGGGTCATGTCGGTCTCCTGATCGGTTTCTTGATCGGCCCCTTGGCGGCCCCGATAAACTTTGCGCGAACACGCGAAAAGACAATGGCAATCCGCGGAGGCCTGTTCAAGGGCCGCGCGGCGGTATCCTTGTCATGCCCCGGTTTCCTTGCAATCGTATTCAACGTCCCTGCATAACAAGAATCAGAAGGCGGAACGCAAGACATGATCGAGCAGCAGATCGCAATTCCCACCAAGGACGGACACACCGCGACTTTCATCGTCCATCCCGAGCGCGGCGGACCATTTCCGGTCATCCTGTTCTACATGGACGCGCCGGCGATCCGCGAAGAGCTGCGCGACATGGCGCGCCGGCTCGCGACGTCAGGCTATTACGTCATGCTGCCGAACCTCTATTACCGCTCCGGCGTGATGGAGCTCGGCGCGCTGCCGGCCGATCCGAACGCGCCGGAACGCAAGCGCATGTTCGCGCTGATGGGCTCGCTCACAATTCCCATGATCATGGACGATACCAGGGCGTTGCTCACCTATGCCGAGGGTCAGGCAGCCGCGAACACCAAGATCATCGGCGCCGTCGGCTACTGCATGAGCGGCCGTTACGCCATCAACGCCGCGACCCATTTCCCCGATCGCGTCAAGGCCGCCGCCTCGATCTACGGCGTGCAGCTTGCGACCGATGAGGACGACAGCCCGCATCTCGCGGCCAGCAAGACCAAGGCCGAGCTTTATTTCGGCTGCGCCGAGACCGATATCTATGCGCCGCCGGAGCTCATCGAAAAGGTGAAGCAAGGCATGAGCGGCGCGAAAGCCGAAGTCGAGATCTATCCCGGCACCCATCACGGCTTCGCCTTCCCCAAGCGCCCGGTCTATGACCGCAACGCCGCCGAGCGGCATTGGGAGCGGCTGCTGGCGCTCTATCGCCGCAATCTCGTCTAGAGATAGAAAGCGCGATGCCCTTTCTGCTCATCGACTTCCCGTCCTTCAACCCGATCGCGGTCGCGATCGGGCCGTTCGCGATCCGCTGGTACGCGCTGGCCTATATCGGCGGCATCGTCATCGGCTGGCTCTATGCACGCTCGCTGCTGAAGACCGAGCGCCTGTGGGGCGGGCCCGCGCCGATGTCGCTGGTGCAGATCGACGACTTCATCCTCTGGGTTACGCTGGGCATCATCCTCGGCGGCCGCACCGGCTACGTGCTGCTCTACAACCTGCCGTTCTTCATCGATCATCCCGGGGCGATCTTCAAATTGTGGGAGGGCGGCATGTCCTTCCACGGCGGCTTCCTCGGCTGTGTCGTCGCAGTGATGTGGTTTGCCTATCGCAACGACATCTCGATCCTGTCGCTCGGCGACATCACCACCGCAGTCGCCCCGATCGGGCTGCTGCTCGGGCGCCTCGCCAACTTCATCAACGGCGAATTGTGGGGACGCGCCACCGATGCGAGCCTGCCCTGGGCGATGATCTTCCCGCACGATCAAACACACCTGCCCCGCCATCCGAGCCAGCTCTATGAAGCCGGCATGGAGGGGATCCTGTTGTTCACGGTGCTCGCGATCATGATCCGCTTCGGCGCCCTGAAGCGCCCCGGCATGATCCTCGGCGCCTTCATCCTGATCTATGGGCTGACGCGCATCGCCGGCGAGCATTTCCGCGAACCGGACGAGCAGCTCGGCTTCCTCTGGGGCGGATTAACCATGGGCATGCTGCTGTCGATCCCGATGCTTATCGTCGGCGGTATACTTATTGTATTGGCTGTCAGGCGCGGGGCGCCAAAGGCCGCCGAGTCCATTCTTTAATTCATTTCAAGAAGACAGGTCGTGACCGAACAGCCACTGCTCAACGAGATCAAGGCGCTGATCAAATCCTCAGGCCCGATGCCGGTCTGGCGATACATGGAAGCGTGCCTGATGCATCCGCGCTACGGCTATTACGTCTCGCGCGATCCACTCGGGCGTGAGGGCGACTTCACCACCGCGCCCGAAGTCAGCCAGATGTTCGGCGAGCTGCTGGGATTGTGGACTGCCTCGGTCTGGAAGCAGATGGGCTCTCCGCAGTCCCTGCGGCTGATCGAGATCGGCCCCGGCCGCGGCACCATGATGGCGGACGCGTTGCGCGCGCTCCGCGTGCTGCCCCCGCTCTATCAGGCACTTCAGATCCATCTGGTCGAGGTCAATCCGGTGTTGCGCGAGCGGCAGAATGCGACGCTATCAGGCGTACGCAACGTCGCCTGGCACGACAGCATCGACGACGTACCCGAAGGCCCGAGCGTCATCCTCGCCAACGAATATTTCGACGTGCTGCCGATCCACCAGATGGTGAAGCGCGAGAACGGCTGGCACGAGCGTGTCATCGATGTCGACGCCAACGGCAAGCTTCAATTCAGCGCGGCACCCGACCCGACGCCGCGCTTCGACGTGCTGCTACCGCCCCTGGTACGTGCCGCACCTGTCGGCGCAGTGTTCGAGTGGCGGCCCGATACGGAGATCATGAAGCTCGCCACGCGCGTGCGCGACCAGGACGGCGCGGCACTGATCATCGACTATGGCCATCTGCGCAGCGATGCCGGCGACACCTTCCAGGCCATCGCACGCCATTCCTTCACCGATCCCCTGAAAGCGCCGGGCCAGGCCGACGTGACCGCCCATGTCGACTTCCAGGCACTCGCGCGTGCAGCCGAAGACGTTGGCGCGCGCGTGCACGGACCGGTGACGCAAGGCGATTTCCTCAAGCGCGTCGGCATCGACACCCGCGCGGCCGCCCTGATGCAGAAGGCAACGCCTGAAGTCGCCACCGACATTTCCGTGGCGCTGAAGCGGCTGACCGACACCGGGCGCAGCGGCATGGGCGCGATGTTCAAGGTGCTCGGCATCTCCGAGCCGCGGCTGACCGGCCTTGCCGGCCTCAGCGATCTCGAACCGGCCGGAGGCAATTGATGACTGTCACCTCGTCGCTGCTGTCGGCGGTACCTGGCCTCCGCCATGCCTTCTTCACCCGTGAAGGCGGCGTCTCCAGCGGCATCTATGCGGCGCTCAACGGCGGGCTTGGCTCCAACGATGATCAGGCGCTCGTTGCAGAGAACCGCTGCCGCATGGCCGAGCATGTCGGCGTCGCAGCCGACCGCTTTCTCAGCCTGCATCAGATCCACTCACCCGATGTGCTCGTCGCCGAGGCGCCCTGGCCAAGCGGCCCGCGGCCGAAGGGCGATGCGCTGGTGACCAAGACGCCCGGCATAGCGCTCGGCGTCTCCACCGCCGATTGCGGGCCCGTGCTGTTCGTCGATCCCAACGCAGGCGTGATCGGCGGCGCGCATGCCGGCTGGAAGGGCGCGCTGACGGGCGTGCTGGAATCCACGATATCAGCGATGGAAAAACTCGGCGCCTCGCGCAGCGGCATCATCGCTGCGATCGGTCCGTTGATCCGGCAGGACAGCTACGAGGTCGGCAACGAGTTCGTTGCGCGATTCATCGAGGCGGATGCGGAGAATTCGATGTTCTTCATTCCCTCAGTGCGCGAGGGCCATGCGATGTTCGACCTCGCCGGCTTCATCCGCAAGCGTCTGGAAGCCGCCGGCATTCTGATGATCGACGATCTCGGTCTCGACACCTACGCCGACGAACGCTTCTTCAGCTATCGTCGCTCGGTGCATCGCAAGGAGCCGGACTACGGCCGCCACGTTCACGCGATCGCGTTGGAAGGGTAAACCTCAATCGCCGCACTTCTCGAACAGCGACATCTGTCGCTGCGTGCGCACCCATTGCGTCGGCAGTTCGTCGTAGACCTTGGCAGGTGGAGGAGGCGGCGGAGGTCGGACCTCGAAACCTTCTTCGACGTCGATCTTCTTGCCGTCCTCGCGATGTGCCGAGAAAGTACGATATTTGTCGCCAATTTTGACGAGGACGATCTCCCAGACCTCGCCGGGCTGACGCCACCACACGACCGTCGTGGAGGGCGGAGGATCCTGGACGGACACGATCTTGAGCTTGTCGTCTGCTACGCGCGCGGCTGAATAGATCGTGCTGTTGAATGTCCGCACTTGCCCGGGTGAAAACGTTCCGATCACATTCCTGATCGTCGGCGCGCCGGAGGACGGCGCAATGTACGTCAATCGCGCTCCACAGCGGTTGTTCTCGCAGGCTTGGTACGGGTCCCGTTTGCAATCCACCGACCAGGTGCCGATCAGTCCGAAAGCCCTGATTGCATCGGCCGCACTTTCTGCCGCCGCGGCCCGTCCCACGATGAGACAGGCAACAATTACCCCCAAAGTCGCTCGCCTCATCGACAATCCCCAAGCGGATCGGCCCAACGATGTGCCCTTCCTGCCCTAGACCTTAATCGATTTTAACGATATCGCTGCCCTCAATGAGGGAAGCGTCATCTTTTCTGAGCCGTGCGGGCTCGCGCGTGCTGGCGGCCATGCTGCTGGCAGCGGCGACCGTGCTGGCCGGCTGCGCCGGTGGCGGTGGTAATGCCGCCAATTCCTACGCGATGGCAACGCCGAGCGCCGGCTCCGGGGCAACGGTCGCTTTCGAATCCATCGATGGCCCGCCACCCCAGGTGTTCGACCGCATGGTCGGCATCCTCGACAGCGAATCCAAGCTCCGCAGCCTGTCGGTCGTCTCCCGCGAGGGGACAGCTGCCTACCGCGTGCGCAGCTACCTCTCCGCCCAGGTGGTGCGCGGCAAGACCATGATCGCCTGGGTCTGGGACGTCTACGACGCCAACCAGCAGCGAGCGCTGCGCCTCTCGGGCGAGGAACCGACCGCGGTCAGAGGCGGCCGTGACCCCTGGCAGGCGGCCGACGATTTGGTGCTGCGGAAGATCGCCCAGGCCGGATTCAGCGGACTTTCCAACATGATCAACGGAACGCCGGATGCGCCGGGCTCAGTTCCCGGCCTGCGCGGACCGGCCGTGGCAAGCGTGATGCCGCAGGCCCCAGTGGCCGCGATGCCGGCCTCTGCTCTCGGCTATGCCCAGCAATAACCACCGCTAAACCACGGGCCCAGTTACCAGCCAAGCCGTTGGCCCGACTCAGGATTTTCAGAGGGAAAACGTAGCATCCCGGGTTGCCAGTGCGGCCTCCGGCCTGATATTTCCTCGCCCGTCGTAACCGTGCTGTCAGTGGGTATTCTCTGATGTTGAACGTCGTATCCAGCAAAGCGCGGGAGGAAGCGTCCATGTTGGCCAAGAACGGCTCCATCAAGCTCGTCGCCGGCAACTCCAATCCCGCCCTCGCACAAGCGATCGCACAGGGCTTGGACCTGCCGCTGACCAAAGCGGTGGTGCGGCGCTTCGCCGACATGGAGATCTTCGTCGAGATCCAGGAGAACGTCCGCGGTTCGGATGCCTTCATCATCCAGTCGACCTCGTTCCCGGCGAACGACCATCTGATGGAATTGCTGATCATCACCGACGCGCTGCGCCGCTCCTCAGCGCGCCGCATCACCGCGGTGGTGCCCTATTTCGGCTATGCCCGGCAGGATCGCAAGTCCGGCTCGCGCACGCCGATTTCGGCCAAGCTCGTCGCCAATCTGATCACCCATGCCGGCGTCGACCGCGTCATGACGCTCGACCTGCATGCGACCCAGATCCAGGGCTTCTTCGATATCCCGACCGACAATCTGTTCGCCGCCCCCGTGATGGTGCGCGACATTCGCGAACGTTTTGACCTCTCCAAGGTGATGGTGATCTCGCCCGACGTCGGCGGCGTGGCCCGCGCCCGCGGCCTCGCCAAGCGCATCAACACCCCGCTCGCGATCGTCGACAAGCGTCGCGAGCGCGCGGGTGAATCCGAGGTCATGAACGTGATCGGCGACGTCTCCGGTTACAGCTGCATCCTGGTCGACGACATCGTCGATTCCGGCGGTACGCTGGTGAACGCGGCTGACGCGCTGATCGCCAAGGGCGCCAAGGACGTCTACGCCTACATCACTCACGGCGTGCTCTCCGGCGGCGCAGCGGCCCGCATCGCCGGTTCGCGGCTGAAAGAGCTCGTCATCACCGACTCGATCCTGCCGACCGAAGCGGTGACCAAGGCAGCGAACATCCGCACCCTGCCGATCGCCAGCCTGATCTCGGACGCGATCGCGCGCACCGCAGCGGAAGAGTCGGTGTCGAGCCTGTTCGACTAGCTTTTCGATCCGCAAGGTCTCGTAATGTGGGCAAAGGCGCAAAGCGCCGTGCCCACCATTCGTGCATGATGGATACAGATCGTGGGCACGCTTCGCTTTGCCCACCCTACGGCATCGAACCCTGCCTCGCCGCCCCGCGCGGGTTGTTGCCGGCTGCGGCCCATGACATCATCATGACACCGAGTCATCTCTGCCTGGATGCCTGATGCCCCACCGGAAATTTGCCTGGGAGAAGTTGTCGGATGACGAGCTGCTCCAGCAGCGCCTCTCCAGCCTGAAGGTCACGGTCGAAGGCACCTGGCTCGAGGACTGCGTCGCCACGCTTCATGAAGAGCTCGAAGAGCGTGGCATCCGGCTGCGGCCGCACACATGGATCTCGAGCGAATGGTTCAGTCCGGGAGACGTGCCCGGCATCGCGATCCCCTTCTATCTCGCCCATCCCCGGCTGATGAAGCTCGAGAAGAAGATGATGTTCGACGTCGAGGGCGGCACCTGGCGCGAATGCATGGGGATCCTCCGTCACGAAGCCGGCCATGCGCTGCAGCACGGCTACCAGCTGCAGCGCCGCCGGCGCTGGCAGCAGCTGTTCGGTCCCTCATCAAGGCACTATCCACGCTACTACCGGCCGAACCCTGCGAGCCGGCGTTACGTCCAGCATCTCCGGCTCTGGTACGCGCAGAGCCACCCGGACGAAGACTTTGCCGAGACGTTCGCAGTATGGCTGCGGCCGCGCTCGAACTGGCGTACGCGATATGCCGGCTGGCCGGCGCTGAAGAAGCTCGAATATGTCGACGAGCTGATGGGCGAGATCGCGGGAAAGCGACCGGTGATCACGACGCGCGAGCGTGTCGATCCGCTGAGCAAGCTCAGCCAGACGCTCGAAGGCCATTACAAGAAGAAGCAGGCGTTCTACGCCTTCACGCCACCGAAGACCTACGACCGCGACCTCTCCCGGCTGTTTTCCGCCGACCCGCGGCATCACCGCTCTCAGCCCGCATCGAGCCTGATCCGGCGGCATCGCGCCCAGATCAGGCAATTGGTCGCGCGGTGGACGGGCGAGAACCAGCTCACGCTCGATGCCGTGCTTGACGACATGATCTCCCGCTGCCGCGAGCTCGATCTGCGCGCTGTCGGCCCCGAACAAAAGCTCGTTCTCGATTTCACTGTCCTCGTGACCGCCAAGACGATGCACGCGCTGTTTGGCCCGTCTCGGCGCAAATGGATCGCGCTATGAGACGACTCCGTATTCTCGTGCTGATGCATCCGGACTTCTTGCCTCCGGATTCCTCCGACGGATACACGCCGCAGGAAATCAACAACTGGAAAACGGAATACGACGTCGTCAGCACCTTGCGCGCGGCCGGCCACGAGGTCCGCGCCCTCGGCGCGCAGGAGGAGATCAGGCCGGTCCGCGAAGCGATCGAGGGCTTCAAGCCGCACGTGGTGTTCACGCTGCTCGAGGAATTCCACTACAACGTCGCCTACGACCAGCACATCGCCAGCTACCTCGAGCTGATGAAGGTGCCCTATACCGGCTGCAACCCGCGTGGCCTGATTCTGGCGCGCGGCAAGGATTTGTCCAAGACGCTGGTGCATCACCGACGCATCGCGGTGCCGGCCTTCGCCGTTTTCCCAATGCGACGCAAGGTCAAGCGGCCAAAGCATCTTGCGATGCCGTTGATCGTCAAGAGCCTGAACATGGATGGCTCTGCCGGCATTTCCCAGGCCTCCATCGTCGATACCGACGAGAAGCTCGCGGAGCGCGTCGCCTTCATCCACGATCGAAGCGAAACGGCCGCCATCGCCGAGCAGTTCATCGAGGGGCGCGAGCTCTATGTCGGCGTGCTCGGCAACAACCGGCTGCGCGTGCTGCCGGTCTGGGAATTGAAATTCGGCAGCATGGGCGGGCGCAGGTCACGCCACATCGCCACCGAAAAGGCCAAACACGACACCGACTACCAGGAGAAGGTCGGTATCGTCGACGGGCCGGCGAAGGACCTCGCACCTGAGGTCACGGCACGGATCCAGCGCGCCGCGAAACGCATCTACCGCGCACTCGGCCTCGACGGCTATGCGCGCATCGACTTTCGTCTCGCCGCCGACGGCACGCCGTATTTCATCGAAGCCAACCCCAACCCGGAAATCGCCAAGAGCCAGGAATTCGCCACGGCAGCTCAGCATGACGGGTTGAAATATAAGGAGTTGCTACATCGGATCCTGACCCTCGGGATAAGCCGCGCAAAGGCGGGCGTATCGTTGGGATAAGATGGGGCTTAAACAAAGCCCGGCAGCACCACGTCTCTCATCAGCGCGAGCATCACGGCGGTCTGCTCCTGGCCGGATCGCTGATAATTGCCGCAGTGGATCACCACGACGAGATCGCGCGCGGGGACCACGAACAGATACTGGCCGCCCCAACCGACGCCGCCGAACCAGTGCAACGGCTGCGCCGTCGCGAAATCGCCCATGTACCAGTGATAGCCGTAGTGACGACCGAAGCTGATCGGAACGACCGGCGTGGTCACGCGCGTTACCCAGTCGGTCGGGACGACGGACCTTCCATTCCAGCTGCCGCCCGCGAGCATAAGCTGACCGATCTTGACCAGATCACGCGGCAGCAGGCGCGCACCTGACGCCGCACGGGGCTCGCCGTCATGGCCAACGCGCCAGTCGGACGGGCCAAAGCCCAGGGGATCGAACAGCACGCGGCGGCAATAGGCCGGCAGGGCTTCGCCGGTGCCCCTGGCAATGAGCCGGCCGAGTAGCGCGGTCGCGCCGCCGCAATAGGTCCACTTCACGCCAGGCTCACCGATAATCGGACGTTCGAGAATGAAGCGATACCGATCGGGCGCGGCTTCCATCGCCGTCTCGCCGTTGCGTGGATCGCCGTAAACGATCGTGAGCTCGTCCCAGTCGAAACCGAGCGTCATGGACAGCAGATGATGGATCGTGAGCTTGTCACGGCCTGGCTGCGCGGCAAGATCGGCATACTCAGGAAACTGCGCGTAGAGCTTTGCCTCCGGCGGCGGCACCTTGCCATCGGCGAGCGCAATGCCATAGGCGAGACCGACAACGCTCTTGGAGACAGAGCGCAGATCGTGCAGCACGTCAGGGCCGAAAACGACGTCGCCGAGCGGAGCGCCCAAGCGCTCGTCCGGGCCCTGCCCGTAATGTTCGAACACGAGATTGCCGCCCTGGCTCACCAGGAGCGCATGCAGACCGGACACCTTTTCGGCCTGAATGAGCGCGGCGAGCCGCTCGGCGGTATCAGACGATGCGGCGAGCGCTGGCATGGCCCGCGGCAGGATCACGCTCGCACCAAGACCGGCCAGCAGATGACGACGGTTGAGAGAAGCCATAGCTCGTTTCCTCCGGAATAGGGTATACACAGGTACCTTGCAATACACAGTACCTTGCTATATAAGCCCCCTCGAAAGCGGTGTAGTCAAGGAGGAAATGGCCGACTCGTCGAATCAGGTTCAGCTCAAGAAGGGCGCGCTGGAGCTCTGCGTGCTCGCTCTGCTCGCGCGCGGCGAGAGCTATGCCTATGAGATCGCGAGTACGCTGTCGGCCGGCGTCGGCATGGGTGAAGGAACGATCTATCCGCTGATGCGGCGCATGCAGGATGACGGGCTGGTCGACACCCGCCTGGAGGAATCCAGCAGCGGCCCGCCGCGCAAATATTATCGGCTGACGGCCGCCGGCCGCGCGGCATTCACTGCGCAGAAGCGTGAATGGCGAAATTTTTCGGATGCTGTGGATCGCCTCCTCGGAGACGCCAGATGAGCCGCGACGATTTCCTTCACATCCTCGCCGACGGGCTGACGGGGCTGCCCGCAACCGAGATCGACGACATTCTGGCCGACTACGCCGCGCATTTCGAAGAGGCTCGCGCGTCGGGGCGGACCGAGCAAGAGGTCGCGTCGGCGCTCGGCGATCCCCGGCGGCTGGCGCGCGAGCTGCGTGCCGAGACGGGACTGCGCCGGTGGGAGAATAATCACTCCTTCCGCAACTCAACCGCCGCGCTGTTTGCGCTCAGCGGGCTCGCCGTGGTCGACATCGTCCTGCTGCTGCCGCTGCTGCTTGCCGTCTTGCTGATCCTGCTCGTGATCGCCTTCATCATGTGCGTGCTGGGGATCGTCGGCATCGGATTGCTGATCAGCGTCTACAAGCATTTTGGCGACGGACACGTCGTCAATCTGATCTTGCGCGGGCTCGCAGGCATCGCGCTGGTGACCACGGGAGCAGGATTCAGCGCGCTGCTCGCGCTTGGACTTAATGCCGCGGTCCGCTGGCTCGGCAACTACGCGCGGCTGCATTATCGGCTGCTCAAGCCGGAGCGGAACGAAGTCTGACTGCTACACCGGCGCTGCCGTAGGGTAGGCAAAGGCGCACTTGCGCTGTGCCCACGAACTCTCTCGATCACGAAGAATGCGTGGGCACGCTTGCGCTTTGCCCACCCTACGAGATCTAGCTTGCCTCGGCCTTCGCGCTCACCGCATCAGCAAACGACTTGAAGAACTCTCCCGCGAGTTTCGTCGCTGTCGAGTTGATCAGGCGCGCACCAAGCTGGGCGAGCTTGCCGCCGATCTGGGCGTCGACCTCGTAGTGCAGCACCGTGACGTCGGCGCTTTCGGATTCCAGCCGCACCACCGCGCCGCCCTTGGCAAAGCCGGCCACGCCGCCGGAGCCCTCGCCGGAAATGCGATAGCAATTCGGCGGATCGAGATCGGACAGCGTCACCTTGCCGCTGAATGTCGCCTTCACCGGGCCGACCTTGAAGACCACCGTGGCCGTCATCTCATTCGGCGCGGTGACATCGAGCGACTGACAGCCGGGGATGCACTGCTTCAGCACAGCGGGATCGTTCAGCGCCGCCCACACCTGTTCGCGTGACGCCGGGATGCGCTGACTGTCTTTCATCTGCATGTTTGGTGTCTCACTCTTTGTTGGCTATCTGATTGGCGGCGCGCTGGCCTCGCCGACGTTCCCTGGTGATTTCGGCGAGGATCGACATTGCGATCTCCTCGGGCGTGATGGCGCCGAGATCGAGCCCGGCCGGTGCCTTGAAATCGTCGATCACGGCAGCATTCGTACCTTCCGCAAGGAGCTTGGCACGCAGCGAGGCCATCTTGCGGCGGCTGCCGACGAAGGCGTGATAACAGGCTTTGGTGGCGACCGCCGTCCGCAAGGCGGCTTCATCGCCCTTGCCTTGCGTCGAGACCACGACAAAGCGTTTTGCATCATTGAGCTCGCCGAGCTGATAGCCGTCAATGAGCGCATCAGCATCCGGCTGCACCGTGCGATCGGCGACAGGCGCGGCGAGCGTCACGTGATAGCCGAGCACGCGCGCTTGCGCGGCAAGCGACAGCGCTACCGGACTCGCACCGAGAATGACGAGTGAGGGATGCGGCAACACCGGCTCGACGAAAATGTCCATGGTTCCCTTGCTCGGGCACATGTTGCTGGCAAAGCGGATGCCGTCGCGGCTCTCGCCCGCGCTGACGCCGAGCTCGGCCAGCAGGTTTTCGGGCTGCACCGAAACCATACGCGGCTCGCCATCGGCGAGCGCCTCGCGCGCCGCCTTCAGCACCGCGCCCTTGGCGCAGCCGCCGCCGATCCAACCCGCGACGATGGTGCCGTCGGCCGCGATGATCGCCTTGGCGCCAGCCTTCGCCGCGGTTACCGACACCGTCCGCACCACCGTCGCGAGCACGAAGGCGCGCTCGGCGGCCTTCATCTGAGCCACGAGTTCAAGCACTTCGACATGAGCGGTCATCGACATGTCCCTCATAGCTTCGCCAGATAGGGTTCGAGCGCACGCAGGCTTTGCAGCGAATTCGCGGGCGCATAGAGATCGACATGCGGCAGTGCCGCCTTGATGCCACGCGCCTCCGGCGTGTAGCCCTCCCACGCCATCATCGGATTGAGCCAGACGATGCGACGGCAACGCCGATGCAGCGTCGCCATCTCGCGGCCGAGCAATGCGGCGTCGCCGGTCTCATAGCCGTCGGAGACGATCATCACGCAACTACGCGAATGGATCACGCGCGCAGCGTGCCAGCGATTGAAGGTCTGCAGGCTCTCGCCGATCTTGGTGCCGCCGCCCGCGCCCTGCGCCATGATCGAGAGCCGGTCGAGCGCGCGGCCGGCATCTTTCTCCTTCATCGCATCGGAGACGTAGGCGAGCCGGGTGTGGAACAGGAACGCCTCGGCCTCTCGGAACTGGTCCAACACGCCGTGGATGAAGCGCAGGAAGACCGATGTGTACATGCTCATCGAGCCGGAGGCATCGAGCAGCACGACCAGCCGCAGCGGCTTGTCCTTGCGCTGCCGTTTCACGAGCGCGATCGGTACGCCACCATGGCTGATGTTGCGATGGATGGTGCGGCGAAGATCGAGCCGGTAGCCGCGCCGGCGCGCGAGGTCACGCCGCGTCAACCGGGTGCGCATTGCCTTGGCGAGTTGCGCGGCGGCTTCGTGGGCCTGCGCGACCTGATCGGGATCGCTAAGTTTTCGGAAATCGACCTTGGCAAGATTCTCCGCGCGCGAGGCGCCTTCCATGCGGCCTTCGCCGGAGCGGCCGTCCGGCGCATCATCGGACGACGGAAGCTGGTCGGTGACGGATTGGTTGCCGCCCTGCTCGGTCGACTTGTCCTGCAGACTCTTCAGCGATGGATTGCTGGCGCCTGGGGCTGAACCGATGGTCCGGGAGCGCGAGCGCACACGCTTGCCCAACCAGAACGCGTCGAACAGACCATCGAACTTGTCCCAATCGGATTTGCGTGCCGAGAACAGATGCTTGAAGGCTGCGCGCAGCAGACCCGGCTTCGCCGCATAACCCGCCGACATCAGCGTCGCCGCATCCTGCCCCTCGGCGAGCCCGACGCGAAAGCCGGCATCGCGCAGCGTCCGCAGGAAGGCCGCGAGCTTTGCGGATACGAGCCGAGAGACCTCGTTGAGGTCGTCATATCCCGGGCTGGAACCGCAGCAGCTCATGCGACTTTCCCCAGCAGGCGCTGCGTCACCTCAGGCGTGACCCGGGCGCGGTCCTCATGGGTCTTCAACAGGCAGACCAGCGTCTCATGCACAGTTTCGGGGGCGTCGTGGAGATCTCTGATATCGAGACCGACCAGCGCGGCCGCCCAATCCAGTGTCTCCGCTACACCAGGGACTTTGCGCAGATCCTCCTTCCGAACGCCTTCGACCATGCGCGCGATTTGCAGCGACAGCGACGGGCTGGCTCCCGCGACACGCGCAAGAATGATGCGGGTTTCGCGGTCGACATCGGGATAGTCGACGTAATGGTAGAGGCAGCGCCGGCGCAACGCGTCGGATAGCTCGCGCGTGCCGTTGGAGGTTAGCACCACATGCGGAATGGTCACGGCCGGAATGGTGCCGAGCTCGGGGATCGAGACCTGGAAGTCTGATAATAGCTCGAGCAAGAACGCCTCGAACTCATCGTCGGCACGGTCGACCTCGTCGATCAGCAATACCGGCGCCTTCGGCCGGCGGATCGCCGCGAGCAAGGGTCGCTCCAGCAGGTATTTTTCCGAGAAGACATGGTCCTCGATGCTGTCGCTGCCGCGGTGAGCCTGGATCGCGAGCAACTGGCGCTGATAATTCCACTCGTAAAGCGCGGAGGACTGGTCGAGACCCTCGTAGCATTGCAGCCTGATCAGCTCGGTCGCGTGCACCTTTGCCAGCGCCTTCGCCACCTCGGTCTTGCCGACGCCCGCCTCGCCTTCCAGCAACAGCGGACGCCGCAACATCTGCATCAGCGAGATCGCGGTCGCGAGATCCGCATCGGCAATATAGCCGGATGCAGCCAGCGCTTGCGCGATCTCGTCACGGTTTTTCATAGAGCCTCCGTCGTTCCGGGATGGTGCGAAGCACCAGACCCGGAACCTCGAGATTCCGGGCTCGCCCTTCGGGCGCCCCGGAATGACGAGATTGAACCACTACGCCACCGCTCCCAGATCCTTCGCCGCCTTCCAGTTGCGCCAGAAATCATGCGGCATCTGGATGTGCGTGGCGCCGAGGAACGAGAACGCGTCATTGACGGCGTTGGAGAAGGCCGGCACGCCGCCGACATTCGGGCTTTCGCCGACACCCTTGGCACCGATCGGGTGATGCGGCGACGGGGTGACCGTGAAGTCGGTCTCCCAATGCGGCGTCTCCACCGCAGTCGGCATGAAGAAGTCCATGAACGAGCCGGTGACGACGTTGCCGACCTCGTCGTAACGGATCTCCTGACCCATCGCGATCGCGAAGGCCTCGGTGAGTCCGCCATGCACCTGGCCCTCGATGATCATCGGGTTGATGCGGGTGCCGCAATCATCGAGCGCGTAGAAGCGCCGGACCTTGTACACGCCGGTATCGACATCAATGTCCATCACGCAGAGATAGGCGCCGAACGGATAAGTCATGTTGGGCGGATCGTAATAGCTCACCGCTTCCAATCCGGGCTCCATGCCCGGCGGCACGGAATTGTAGGCCGCCCAGCAGATATCTTTCATCGACATGAATTTTTCCGGCAAGCCTTTCACCCGGAAGCCATCGATGTCGAATTCGAGATCATCCTCGTGAACCTCGAGCTTGTAGGCTGCGATCATCTGCGCCTTGGCCTTGATCTTTCGCGCAGCCATCGCAATCGCAGCGCCCGCCACCGGTGTCGAGCGCGAGCCGTAGGTCCCGAGCCCATAGGGCGCAGTGTCGGTGTTGCCCTCCTCGACCATGATGTTGTCGGCGGGAATGCCGATCTCGGTTGCGATGATCTGGGCCCATGTGGTCTCGTGGCCCTGGCCCTGACTCTTGGAACCGACCCGCGCGATACCGGCTCCGGTTGGATGCATGCGGATCTCGCAGGAATCGAACATCGCGATGCCGAGGATGTCGCAATTCTTCGACGGGCCAGCGCCAACGATCTCGGTGAAGAAGGAGACGCCGAGACCCATGATCTCGCGGGTCTCACCGCGCTTGAAGGCGGCGCGCTTCTCCGTCTGTTCCTTCCGGAGCGCGGCGTAGCCCGTCGTCTCCATCATCTTGCGCATGGCAGTGTGGTAGTCGCCGGAATCGTATTCCCAGCCCAGCGCCGAGTGATAGGGAAACTGCTCCGGCTTGATGAAGTTCTTCAGCCGCAGCTCCGCCGGATCCATCTTGAGTTTTTGCGCCAGGATATCCATGGCGCGCTCGATACAATAAGCAGCCTCCGTGACGCGGAACGAGCAACGGTAGGCGACTCCACCCGGCGCCTTGTTGGTGTAGACGCCATCCACCGCCAGATGTGCGGTCGGGAAGTCATACGAGCCGGTGACGATGTTGAAGAAGCCGGCCGGCCATTTCGACGGGTCGGCGCAGGCGTCGAACGCGCCGTGATCGGCGAGCACGTGGACGCGAAGCCCCGTGACCTTGCCGTCCTTTGTCGCGGCGATCTCCGTGGTCATGTGGTAATCGCGCGCGAACGAGGTCGCGGTCAGGTTCTCGATGCGGTCCTCGACCCATTTCACCGGCTTGCCGGTGACAATGGAAGCCACCGCCGCGCAGATATAGCCGGGATAGGCACCGACCTTGTTGCCGAAGCCACCGCCGATGTCGGGCGCGATGACGTGGATCTTGTGCTCCGGCAGCTTTGCGATTAGCGACACCACGGTGCGGATCACATGCGGGGCCTGGAAGGTGCCGTAGATCGTCAGCTCGCCCTTGATCTTGTCGAACGAGCAGACGCACTGGCAGGTCTCCAGCGGTGACGGATGGGTGCGGTGATAGGAGATCATCTCCTTGATCCTGACTTCGGCCTTGTTGAAGGCCGCGTCGGTCAGCTCCTTGTCGCCGACGGTCCACTCGAAGATGTGGTTGTCGTGCTTGCGCGGCCCATGCGCGCCGGACATCTTGCCGACGAGGTCCTCGCGCAGCACCGGCGCATCCTTGTCCATCGCCTTGAAGGGATCGACCAGCGGCGGCAGCGGCTCGTATTCGACAACGACCGCGTTGATCCCATCATCGGCCGCATAGCGGTCGGTGGCGACCACGAAGGCGACCTCCTGGTTCTGGAACAGCACCTTGCCGTCGGCGAGCACCATCTGCACATCGCCGGCGAGTGTCGGCATCCAGGCGAGGTTGACCGTCTTCAGCGTCTCGGCGGTGATCACCGCGAGCACGCCAGGCACCTTCAGCGCCGCGCTGTCGTCGATCTTCTTGACGCGCGCATGCGGATGCGGCGAGCGGACGAAATCGCCGTGCAGCATGCCCGGCAGCTTGATGTCGTCGACATAGTTGCCCCGGCCTTGCGTGAACCGGATGTCCTCGACGCGCTTGCGCTTGCAGCCCATGCCTTCGAGTGCCGCGGTGCGTTGTTCCCGCGTGGGAGTGAGGTCATTCATTCTGCGGCCTCCTGGAATTCCACGCCGTTGATCTTGGCGCTAGCGTACTGGATTGCCTTGACTATGTTCTGGTAGCCGGTGCAGCGGCAGATGTTGCCGGAGATGCCCATGCGGATTTCCGGCTCGCTCGGCGACGGGTTCTCTTTCAGCAGCCGATGCGCCCGGACAATCATGCCGGGCGTGCAGAAGCCGCATTGCAGGCCATGCATCATGCGGAAACCTTCCTGCAGCGCCGACAGCGTGCCGTCGGCATTGGCCATGCCTTCGACCGTGATGATGTCGCTGCCCTGCGCCTGCACGGCGAACATGGTGCAGGACTTCACCGACATGCCGTCGATATCGACGGTGCAGGCACCGCAATGCGTGGTCTCGCAGCCGATATGGGTACCGGTCATCTGCAGATTTTCGCGGATGAAATGCACCAGCAGCGTGCGCGGTTCGACGAGGCCTTCGACCTCGGCGCCGTTCACCTTCATGGTGACGTGTGTTTTGGCCATTGATCCCCTCCCTTTATTTCGCGCGGCTAGCTGCGCGCTGTAGCGCCCGCGTCACCATGATGCCGCCGACATGCTTGCGGTATTCGACCGGACCGCGGGCATCCGCAGCCGGCGCCATGATCGCCACGGCGGCTGCTGCCGCCTTCTTCAGCGCGGCGGCGTCGAGGCTGGTGCCAATCACAGCCTTGGCGGCGTCAGCGGCGAGCAGCGGTGTCTCGTGCACGTTGGTGAGACCGATCGAGCAGGTCGCGACCTTGCCGCCCGCCATGGTGAGGACAACAGCCGCCGCCGCGGTGGCGTAATCGCCGACCTTCCGCTTGAGCTTTTCATAGGCGGAGCCGTGACCGGCCGCGGGTACGGGGATCGAGACGGAGGTGAGGATCTCGCCGGGCTCGAGCGCGGTGAAATAGGCGCCCTGGTAGAAGTCGGCCGCCGCCACGTCGCGGGCGCCGCCGGCGCCTTCGAGGCGATAGGTCGCGCCCAACGTCATCATCAGCGCCGGCATGTCGTTGCCGGGATCGCCATTGGCAACGTTGCCACCGATTGTGCCGCAGTAGCGCACCTGCGGGTCGGCGATTAAAAGTGCCGCCTCATGCAGGATCGGCATCGCCTTGGCGACATCCTCGGAGGCCAGCAGCTCGTGCTGGGTGGTCATCGCGCCGACGACGAGATTGTTGCCGGAGCGGCTGATGCCCTTCAGGGCGGCGATGCCGTGCAGGTCGATGAGATGGGCGGGGGTAGCGAGCCGAAGCTTCATCATCGGCACCAGACTGTGCCCGCCGGCCAGCGGCCGCGCATCCTCGCCGAGGTCAGTCAAGAGTTTCACGGCATCGGCGACACTCACCGGCCGGTGATAGCTAAATGAGCCCGGGATCATCGTCTCCTCCTCATCGTCCTCTGGCGCGTGACGGCGCGGACGTTGGAGGGGACGGTCACTCCCGGCGGGGCGGCCCGCAATCATTCGGGCACAAGTGCGAGCCTTTTGCACGAATTGCGGGTGGAGACGCACGAGTTGCGTCAGGCGAGGCGACGTATGGCGGCCGCTTCACCTCGCCCCGCTTGCGGGGAGAGGTCGGATTGCATCACAAGATGCAATCCGGGTGAGGGGGTACAGGTCTCACGACGATCTCGCGAGTAGAGAGAGGCCCCTCACCCCACCCTCTCCCCGTAAGAACGGGGCGAGGGAGCGAGACAGCTCGCCTCCCTGACGTCTACGCCTGCCGCCGATTCGCCAACCCCAACCGCGCCTTCACTTCGGCAATCTTCGCGCGGCTCACCGGCACCCGGTGAGGCGATGGGCCGTCGAGCTCGAGCACCGCGCCGTCGCCCTCTTTGCGGACCAGGGCGACATGGGAAATGGCGACGATATGACTGCGGTGCACGCGGAGGAACAGCGAGGGATCGAGCTGCGCCTCGGCCTCGGAAATCGACCAGGGGCACATCCTTTCACGGGTGCCGTCATGGACGCGGGTGTAATGCGCGTCGGCGCGGACGCTGCGGACGTTCGCCGTCTCGATAAAGTGGGTGCCGTCGGCGCTCTCGACCGGCAATCGGGGAACCGGCGCGCGTGGCGGCTGGCCGAGGCCGCCAAGGGGCGTTACCGGCCGCGGAGATGCGGCAGGTGCGGCGGCCGGTTCGACAGCGGCTAGCGCGACCGGTGGAGCAATCGGATCTGCAATCGCGACCGCCGAGGTCTGACGCCGTTGATCCGGAACCAGCGACAGCAAGAAGCCGGCCGCAATGACGAAGCACAGCACCGCAACGATGATCGACAGGATTTGCTGCGACGCGGCAAGACCGCCGCCGGCGTGGTGATGTGCCCCGCCCGCCATCGGCTCGAAATGCATGCCGAGCATCGCGGTGTAATGCATGCCGGAAACGGCAATGCCGAACACGATCGAGCTGACGATCAGCCGAACGCCTTCCTGCTGCGCCAGGAAGGCGCGCAAACCGCCATAGGCCGTCACGATCGCCACCACGACCGAGAGCAGCACCATGGTCGGATCGTGCACGATACCGAAAGACCCGGCCAATCCATGGATGCCCACATAGTGCATGCTGGCGATGCCGACACCGAGCAGCACGGCCGACGACGCCACCCGCCTCATTGTGGGCTCGCCGATCGAGACAAAGAAAAGCGAGATGCCGACCACCAGCGCGCAGATCAAGAACGAGATGATGGTGGGAAGAACGAGATAGACCGTATCCGGCGGCAGCGGCGCGGCCAGCATGCCGACGAAATGCATGGTCCAGATGCCGACGGCCAGAAACGCAGCCGCACCCGCGAGCAGAACGCGGTTACTGACGCCGGGCGTGTTGCGGATGCGAGCAGCAAGCGCAAAGCCGGTATAGCCACCCAGACTCGCGATCGCCACAGACAGCGCGACGAGAAAGGGATCGTGTCCTTCGAACATGATCTTGTCGGCCGCCCGTCTCCACGGAACGGCCTCCTCCCGCCGCCGACTTTATAGGGACGGCGGCGGGATTGACAATCAGCGGGGTGTGAAGGGCCAACTACACAATTCCCGCCGCGACCTGGCCGCGCAGGCGCTCCAGGCCGTGCAACGTCTCGGCACAGGCGACCGCGACCTCGATACCCTTGGTCGTAAAGTGCCTGCGGAAGAAATCGTAATGCACTTCGGTCTCGTGGAATTGCTGCGGCGTCAGCACGGCGGAGAACACCGGCACCTCGGTGCGCAGCTGTACGTCCATCAGCGCCTTGATCACGGTGTCGGCGACGAACTCGTGGCGATAGATGCCACCGTCAACGACCAGGCCCGCCGCAACGATCGCGGTGTAGCGCCGCGTCTTGGCGAGGAGCTGCGCATGCAGCGGGATTTCGAACGAGCCCGGTACCTCGAACACGTCGACATGGGTGAGGTGGCGCGCCTCGGCCTCCTTGATGAAAGCGATGCGGGCTTCCTCGACCACGTCGCGGTGCCAGCAGGCCTGCACAAAGGCCACCCGCTGCGGTTTCGCGAAACGCGGATGCTCGGCCGCCGGTGGAACCGGTGGCTGTGTTTGGGACGTTTGGAGTTGGGGATCTTGCAACATCTGATTCATGGCTTTCTTTCAAAGGACCAGAATCAGGGCACACGGAACGACAAACAGCCGCACCTTGCGATGCGTCTGCCACCGACCGTTCTCTTTCATCCGGACTTTAACCGTCGGCTTCGGAATTGCACCGAATCTGCTGACCCTTCCCCTCGGCAAAGACCCTTTTCAGGGAGATCCTTGGAGGAAGGCGCTCGCGGGCTTAGGCCTTTCGGCCCTTACCGCCGGTGGGGACTTTCACCCCGCCCTGAGAACATCGGCCGCTCGGGATTGAGCGACCTGGGTCGAAATATGACGCCGGTCCGGGGCCGCAGCAAGCGTGTTCCGCAGCCAAAAACTGCATGGTCCCATGCCGCCACGGGGGACCTCGGGAGACGGAATTAACGATTAGGCCGGCGGCCGCTCAATCCGATTCCGATTTGTTCTCAAATTAATAATTGTGTCCGAGATGAGCTGTGGACGAACGAGTCCTGTCTTGTGGACGGACTCGGGACCCAGTTGCGCAGATTCCGCAAATCACATCAGTTGATCCGCGACAAGCCCGCGCTGGTCCGAGGATCGCTGAAAGCGACTCCGAAGAGATTGCCCTTAACGACGTTAAGGAAGCGCGCGCCGGACCAACCGCGTGCGTATCTAAAGACAACAAGAAGGCAAGAGGTCGAGACGGCATGTCCCTGCTCGAAGGCACCATCGATTCCAAAAGCCATCCGCTCGCGGTGGTCGAGGATATCGCTGCCAGCAACAACTGGCCGTTCGAACGCTCCGGCGAAGACGAACTGACCATTGTCTCGAAGGGACAATGGACCGACTACCAGATCTCGTTCACCTGGATGGGTGAGATCGAGGCGCTGCATCTCGCCTGCGCATTCGACATGAAGATTCCAGTCGCGCGCCGGGGCGAAGTGCAGAAGCTCGTCGCCGCGGTCAACGAGCAATTGTGGATCGGCCATTTCGATCTGTGGAGCAACACCGGCATGATCATGCATCGCCAGGCGCTGGTGCTGCCGGGCGGCCTCACCGCCTCGACCGCGCAATGCGAAGCCATGCTCGCCGGCGCCATCCACGCCTGCGAACGTTACTTCCCGGCATTCCAGTTCGTGGTGTGGGCCGGGAAGACCACCGCGCAGGCGATGGACGCCGCGATGTTCGATACGGTGGGCGAGGCGTAACTCTCTGTCGTCCCGGCGAAGGCCGGGACCCATACCGCGTGATGCCCTTGTGGCACACGGCTTGTTGCCACCACCTCCATCCACTAGAACCGCCTGTGGTTATGGGTCCCGGCCTTCGCCGGGACGACAGCGGATTTATGGTGAGCACAGTGGCAAACAACACTCTCCAAAACATCACCGGCACCATCCTGCTTGCCGGCGCCGGCAAGATGGGCGGCGCGATGCTGACCGGGTGGCTGGCAGGCGGGCTCGATCCGCGCCGTGTCGCCGTGGTCGATCCGCATCTCTCACCCGAGATCACCGCGCTTGCGGCCAAAGGCATCGTCCTCAATCCGGATGCGAAGGCAGCAGGTTTCGTCGAGACGATGATCATCGCGGTGAAGCCGCAGATGTTCCGCGAGGCCGGCGCCAAGCTGAAATCGTTTGTTTCGGACAAGACCTCCGTCGTCTCGATCATGGCAGGCACCACGATCGCTGCGCTCGAAGAGGTCTGCGGCGGCGCCGTGGTGCGCGCGATGCCGAACACGCCTGCCGCGATCGGTCGCGGCATCACGGTCGCGGTCGCAGCGAAGAATGTCAGCGGCAGTCAGCGCGCGATTGCCGATGCGCTGCTGCGCGCCACCGGCTCGGTCGAATGGGTCGAGGATGAAAACCTGATCGATGCGGTGACCGCCGTCTCCGGCTCCGGACCCGCTTATGTGTTCCTGCTCGCCGAAGAGCTCGCGCGCGCCGGCGTCGCGGCCGGCTTGCCCGAAGCGCTGGCCACGAAGCTCGCGCGCGAAACGGTCGCAGGCTCCGGCGAACTGCTGCACCAGTCGGATCTACCGTCCGCCACGCTGCGCCAGAACGTCACGTCGCCCGGCGGCACCACAGCAGCCGCTCTCGGCGTGCTGATGGGTGAGCCGGGCCTGCGCGATCTGATGATCCGCGCGATTGCGGCGGCGACGAAGCGGTCGAAGGAATTGGCGAAGTAGCGGTTACGCGCCCAGCCGCTTGTTGAACGTCTCGACATTCACAAGCCCACGCGCATGGCGGCCTTCGCCCAGCATTCGCGTGCCTTCAAATGCCTCGACCTCGAAGCGGATGACGCGGCGCTCGACCGCGATCACTTTCGCGATGGTCCGCACCGTCGCGCCGACGAGCGCGGCTGCGAGATGGCGGATATCGACTTCGGTGCCGACGGTGACCCAGCCCGGCTGAAGCGCGGCGCGGATCGCATCGCCCGAGGTCATTTCCATTTCCAGGATCATCATCGGCGTCGCATAGACCATCGGCATGCCAGGCACGAAATGCCCGACCGTGCGCTCGGCCGGCACCACCAGCGTGCGTTCGGCGCTCATGCCGATTTTGATGAAGTCGCGTGCGTCCATGGTACTTGCTCGATGTCGTCCCGGACAAGCGAAGCGCCGATCCGGGACCCATACGCCGCAGCATTAGCTTTGCGAAAACTCGGAGCTACCAGCGCGCCCAACAACCACTCCCTGTGGTTATGGGTCCCGGCTTTCGCCGGGACGACGGCGGTGGATGCCGAACGAACGCTCCGCCTACTTCTTCGCAGCCGCGGCGCGCTCAACAAACGTCTTGCCGCCCTTCATCTTGTGGCGGAGCGGGGCTTCGTTGATCTGGATGACGACGGCATCGGCGTCGACGCCGAGATTCTTCACCAGCGCCTGCGTGATGTCGCGCATCATGCCGGCCTTCTGCTCGTCGGTGCGGCCTTCGGCCATGCTGACGGTGATCTCAGGCATTTTGTTCGCTCCCTCTTCTCTCTCCGTCATGTTCGGGCTTGTCCCGGCCATCCACGGACTTGGCTATCAAACAAGACGTGGGTGCCCGGGACAAGCCCGGGCAAGACGATCAAAACGAATGGCTAGCCCCAGCTCACGTCATGGCGCGCCAAGACCTCGCGCACCTTCGTGACGAGATCGGCTTCGCTGCACGAGAACTGCGCAGGCCGCGTCTCGCGCCATTCCTGATTGGAGGCTATCGCAGCGGCGGCCTTGGCGCCCTCGACCAGGTCCTTGATCTGCAGCTCGCCGCGCGCCTTTTCATCGGAGCCCTGGATGATCACGCAGGGTGAGTTGCGGCGGTCAGCATATTTGAGCTGGTTGCCCATGTTCTTGGGATTGCCGAGATAGAGCTCGGCGCGAATGCCGGCCGTGCGCAAGATCGCCACCATCTTCTGGTAGTCGGCGACGCGGTCGCGATCGAACACGGTGACGACGACGGGTCCGATCTCGGGCTTGGTGTCGAGCTTGCCGAGCAGCGTGAGCGCAGCCTGGAGCCGCGACACGCCGATCGAGAAACCGGTCGCCGGCACCGGCTCGCCGCGGAAGCGCGAGACCAGGCCGTCGTAACGACCGCCACCGCCGACCGAGCCGAAGCGCACGGGACGGCCCTTCTCGTCCTTGGTGTCGAGCAGCAGTTCGACTTCGTAGACGGGGCCGGTGTAATATTCGAGGCCGCGCACGACGGAGGGGTCGATCTTGATGCGGTCTGCGCCGTAGCCCGACGCTGTGACCAGCTTGGCAATCTCTTCCAACTCGCTCACGCCGGCCTGACCGACTTCGGTCTTGGCGAGATAGGTTTCCGCCGCGGCAATGGCCTCTTTCCAATCGTCGCGCGGTTTGGTGATGGCGAGAACGACGTCAGCCTCCGCCGCACTCAGATTGGCGCCCTTGGTAAAGTCGCCCTTGCCTTCTTCGCCGCCGTCCCATCGTCCGGGGCCGAGCAGTTTGCGCACTTCGTCGGCGGAGAACTTGTCGAGCTTGTCGATTGCGCGCAGCACGGTCAGCCTGCGTGCTGCATTCTCCTCACCGGCAAGCCCGATCGCTTCGAGAACACCGTCGAGCACCTTGCGGTTGTTCACCTTCACCACATACTGGCCACGCTCAATCCCGAGCGCTTCCATCGTGTCCGCCGCCATCATGCAGATCTCGGCATCCGCCGCAGGCGTCGCCGAGCCGACCGTGTCGGCATCGAACTGCATGAACTGGCGGAAGCGGCCGGGGCCGGGCTTCTCGTTGCGGAAGACGTAGCCGACGCGGTAGCTGCGATAGGGAAGGACCAGACCGTCGGTGCCGTAGCGCTCACCGACATAGCGGGCGAGCGGCGCGGTCAGATCGTAGCGCAAGCTGATCCACTGCTCGTCGTCGTCCTGGAACGAGAACACGCCCTCGTTCGGGCGATCCTGGTCGGGCAGGAATTTGCCGAGCGCATCGGTGTATTCCATCGCCGGCGTCTCCACCGGCTCGAACCCGTAGAGCTCGTAGACGGCGCGGATCTTCTCGACCATCTCGCGCGTCGCCCGGATCGCAGCGGGATCGCGATCTTCGAGCCCGCGCGGCAGACGCGCCTTCAGTTTCTGGGGTTTTTTGGGTTTTTCGGCCATGCGCGCGTTTACCAGCCGACGCGCGATGCGGCAACTGTGGCTTGTACCCTCGCCCTCAGCTGGCGCTCCCCGGATGCTGCGCAACGCGCCGCCTCTTGGCGGCGTGGTGCGCTGCTGATCCGGGGTCCAGTCGGGGCGAAATGGGTCCCGGCTCTGCGGCGCACCGCTGAAGAAGCGCTGCGCCGCGTCCGGGACACGAGCCTGCCTAGAAGACTTTCCGGATCCAATTGTGCGGATCGTTGGTGCGACCGTACTGAATGTCGACGAGCTGCTTGCGCAGGCCCATGGCGACGGGACCGGCGGCGCCACCGCTGATCTCGAAATCGCCGCTGACCGAGCGCACCTTGCCGATCGGCGAGATCACGGCCGCGGTACCGCAGGCGAAGGCTTCCTTCAGCCTGCCGCTCGCCGCGTCCTTGCGCCACTGATCGAGCGAATACGGCTCCTCGCGCACGGTCTTTCCGGCATCGCGGGCAAGCGCAATGATGGAATCGCGGGTGATGCCGGGCAGGATGGTGCCGAGCGGCGGCGTCGAGAGCGAGCCGTCGTCGAACACGAAGAACACGTTCATGCCGCCGAGCTCCTCGATGTAGCGGCGCTCGACCGCATCGAGGAAGACGACCTGATCGCAGCCGTGCTGGATCGCTTCGGCCTGCGCGCGCAGGCTCGCCGCGTAGTTGCCGCCGCACTTGACCGCGCCGGTGCCGCCGACCGCGGCGCGCGTGTAATTCTCGGAGACCCAGATCGAAACCGGCGCGGGGCCGCCCTTGAAATAAGAGCCGACCGGCGATGCAATCACTGCAAAGATGTACTCGGACGACGGCTTGACGCCGAGGAAGGTCTCGCTCGCGATCATGAAGGGCCGCAGATAGAGGCTGCCCTCGCCGCCCGGCATCCAGGCGCGATCGATGCGCACGACCTGCTCGACCGCTTCGATGAAGACGTCCTCGGGGACCTGCGCCATCGCCATGCGGTCGGCGGAATCCTTGAAGCGGCGCGCATTTGCGTCGGGGCGGAACAGGTTCACGCCGCCGTCGTCACGCTTGTAGGCCTTCAGTCCCTCGAAGATTTCCTGGGCGTAGTGCAGGACCGCGCCGGCCGGATCGATCTGGAAATTGGCGCGTGCCTCGACCTTCGCCTCGTACCAGCCGCCCTTGGCCTGATTGTAACGCACCACGGCCATGTGGTCGGTGAAGACACGCCCGAAGCCGGGGTCGACCAGCTTGGCGACCCGGTCCTTCTCAGGAATGGGATTGGATGCGGGCTGGATGTCAAATTTCATGCTCATGTCCTTGCCTCCCGCTGCCGGTGACGGCGCTGCTTCTCGCGCCGCCTGCCCCTTTCCGGGCCCGACTGGCTAATTAGGTTTCTGGCCGAACCACCGCCAGCCTTGTTAAGGCCGGTTTCCGTGGCCAGCATGTCGCCGAGGACATGCTTTTGCGGAAGGCGGAAGTCCAGTATGTTTTGCCGAAATGCCGCTTCGACAATCGCACGGTAGATCTGCGTCGGCCGTCGCCGCCTGTCCGGCTTACTCCGGCCACTCCTAGAAATGCCGCCCGATGCGAAACGATCTAAAATTTCGTGCGGGCTGATCGTTTTGTAACATTGAACCCAAGATACGTCAATATGCCTGACATAAATTTCGCGACTCCCTCTCAAGACACTGCCGAGCCGCGGCCGGCGGCAAGCGAAGGAGGCAATTTGCGCTGGGATATCATCGAGCTGCTGTTCTTCGCCTATCGGGATTTCGTCGGCGATCCCGACCAGGAACTGGAGGCTTTCGGCTTCGGCCGGGCTCATCACCGGGTCATGCACTTCGTCTACCGCTACCCCGGCTTGAAGGTCGCCGACCTGCTCGACGTTCTTCGCATCACGAAACAGTCGCTCGGCCGCGTACTCAAGCAGTTGCTGGACGAGGGCTATATCGTGCAGAAGACCGGCGACAATGACCGCCGCCAGCGCCTGCTCTATGCAACACCCAAGGGCGAGGCACTGGTGCAGAAGCTCGCCGGCCTGCAGACGACGCGCATCACCAAGGCGCTCGCCGAGATGGCGCCTGATGATGCCGAGACCGTCAAGCGCTTCCTGCGCGCGATGATCGACCGCGAGGATCCGGACAAGGTGCTGGAGACGATCTTCGCCACCAATCAAGACTCAAAGGAGTGACCGTGCCGCTCGCTGCCACGCTCGCCCGCCCGCCGGCGCAACCGGCCGACGACGCCCCGCATCTGCTGCTGGTCGACGACGATCGCCGCATTCGCGATCTGCTCTCGCGCTTTCTCGCGGCTGAGGGCTATCGCGTCACCACCGCCGCCAGCGCCGGCGATGCCCGCGCCAAACTGCTCGGGTTGCATTTCGATTTGCTGATCCTCGACGTGATGATGCCCGGCGAGACCGGATTCGATCTCGCCCGCTTCATCCGCACTTCCTCCTCGGTGCCGATCGTGATGCTGACGGCGCGGCATGAAGCGGAGGCCCGCATCGAGGGCCTGCAGATCGGCGCCGACGATTACGTCGCAAAGCCGTTCGAGCCGCGCGAGCTGGCGCTGCGCATCAACAACATCCTCAAGCGCGCCGCGCCGCCGGTCCAGGCCGTGACGGTGGAGAAGATCGCGTTCGGTCCCTACGTCTATCATCTGGATCGCGGCGAATTGCGCCAGGGCGAGGAAGTCATCCACCTCACCGACCGCGAGCGCGAGATGCTGCGCATTCTCTCGGAGACGCCGGGCGAGACCGTGCCGCGCAGCGCGCTCACGGGCAATGGCAGCGTCAACGAGCGCGCCGTCGACGTGCAGATCAACCGTCTCAGACGCAAGATCGAGACCGATCCCGCCAATCCGCTGTTCCTGCAGGCGGTGCGCGGCATCGGCTACCGGCTGGTCGCCTCCCCATAGAGAAGTAAAGCGCACCAGATGAGCACGATCGATATCGGCCTGACGCTGCTCAAAAGCGCCGCCGGCCGCGTCTCGGCCGCCAACGGCTGGATGGGCAATGCGTTCAAGGGCTGGATGCCGACCGGCCTCTATGCGCGCGCGCTGCTGATCATGATCGTGCCGATGGTGATCCTGCAGACCGTGGTCGCCTTCGTTTTCATGGAGCGGCACTGGAACACGGTGACGCGACGACTATCGGCTGCAGTGGTGCAGGACATCGCCGCGCTGATCGACGTCTACAAGAGCTATCCGCAGGACAAGGACCGCGCGCAGCTCAAGAGCATCGGGCAGCGGCTGCAATTGGTGGTCGATTTCCTGCCCCCGGGCGACATGCCACCGCCGGGCCCCAAGCCGTTCTTCTCGCTGCTCGACCAGACGCTGTCGGTGCAACTCGGCCGCCAAATCGGGCGCTCGTTCTGGATCGACACGGTCGGACGTTCCAACCTCGTCGAGATCCGCATCCAGCTCGACGATGCCGTGATGCGCGTGTTCGCGCAGCGCAGCGCCGCCTACGCCTCCAACTCCGAGATATTCCTGTTCTGGATGGTCGGCACGTCCTCGATCCTGCTGATCGTGTCGGTGCTGTTCCTGCGCAACCAGATCAAACCGATCTTGCGGCTTGCCGACGCCGCGGAAAGTTTCGGCAAGGGCCGCGAAGCGCCGAACTTCAGGCCGCGCGGCGCGCGGGAGGTGCGGCGCGCGGCCGGCGCCTTCCTCGAAATGAAGTCGCGCATCGAGCGCGCGATGGAGCAACGCACCGCGATGCTCGCCGGTGTCAGCCACGATCTGCGCACCATCCTCACCCGCTTCAAGCTCGAGCTGGCGCTGATCGGCGACAGTCCCGAAATGGAGGGCATGCGCAAGGACGTCGATGAGATGTCGATGATGCTGGAGGATTACCTGGCGTTTGCCCGCGGCGATTCCGGCGAGCAATCGCAGCCGACCGACATGGCGCAGGCGCTCGAGGAATTGCGCAGCGACGCCGAGCGCCACGGCCACACTGCGACCGTGACATTCAGCGGCCTGCCGGTCGTGACCGTAAAGCCGGCCTCGTTCAAGCGCTGCCTCGCCAACCTCGTCACCAACGCGGCGCGCTACGGCAAGGCCATCGCCATCTCCGGCCAGCGCGATCACCGTTATCTGACCATCACGGTCGACGATGACGGCCCCGGCATTCCCGTGCATCTGCGCGAGGAAGTATTCAAGCCGTTCCTGCGGCTCGACAACGCCCGCAACCAGGACGAAGGCGGCACGGGCCTTGGCCTCGCCATCGCCCGCGACATCGCCCGCTCCCATGGCGGCGACATCACGCTGGGCGACAGCCCGCTGGGCGGATTAAGGGCGAGCGTGCGGATACCGGTGTAGCCTTCCTTACCTCGCCCCGCCTGCGGGGAGAGTTCGAATTCGATCGCAGATCGAATTCCGGAGAGGGGGTACAGGTCCCTCGACGATCTCGCGTGTGGAGAGGCCCCTCACCCCAACCCTCTCCCCGTAAGAACGGGGCGAGGGAGCGCACCGGTTTCGCGGCAACGAACCTACTTCGGCAGCAGCGCCTTCAGCTTGTCGACGTCGCGCACGTTCATCTTGAAGCCACCGGGCATCACGATGTCGCCGGGCTTCTGGTCGGGCTTGCAGGCCCCCATCCACTTCGCTTCGAGCGTCATGGTGCTGTCGCGTCCCGCGGTGCCGGCCGCGCCGCCTTGCGCATGCGACGAGGTCTTCACCGTGTAGGCCGAGTTGAAATCGCCCGTGATCTCGGCATGCGAGGTCGTGGACATGCCGGCGACGTTGCATTCGGAATCGCTGATGTAGCCGGCCGCCGTCTTCTTGATGTCCTGCTTGGAGCAGACCTGCTTGGCCATCGGCGAGACGTTGTTATTCATCTCCTTGTCGACAGCCTCGTCGGTGCAGTGCTGCATGGTCATCTCCGGCATCGCCGAGCCTGATCTGACCATCTTCAATTCCCAGAGGCCCGCCTTGCGCACCGGCAGGTCGTCAGCGAAGGCGCTGCTCGCCGATAGGACGAGACAAGCGACTGATCCGAGCAAAGCAAGCTTGCGCGTCATGGCAGATACTCCCGGCTGAGATGTCGAGGCTGGCGTTCCCAGAACGCCTCAGTAGAGCGTGCGGATCGGCTGGTCAGCGGCGCCATAAGGCACCCATCGGCAGGAAAACGAGATGTAGCCGCCCTCATAGGCCTGCACCGCGAGGAATTTCACCACCTTGCCGTAGCGCGCGCAGTGATCGACCGCGACCTGGCGCGCATCAACCTGCGTCGCCATCGAATAGGCGATGATGCCACCAGTGTCATTGCCCTTGAAGGGCGGCACCGGAAGGAGGTCGGCGCGCGCCGACTGGCTCGCCATCATACCCGAGACAAAAACCAGGCTGGCAAGAAGGCCCGCGGCCGCAATGATTCGCATTCCCGTCACTCCGATTGGTTGGCGGCAGTTTACGGTGCCGGCGCGACCATGAAAAGAACGGAAGGCCTGTTGACTGCGACGTTGTGATCAACTCCTGGCCGAGTGTTGCCGCGCTGCACTTGACCTCCTCCGCCCTTCGCGGCACCGTCCGACCTTCGCAGATCATGCTGTCTGGATTGCCCATGCGCGCCTCGACCTCCCTGAAATCGCTTCGTTTTGCCGCCGTTCTCGGTCTCGTGTTCGGGGCACTGTCGCTCGGCGAAGCCAAGGCCGCCAATCCGCTGGAGCTGAACTTCTGGCTGAGCGGACCGCGTTACGACGGCAACGTCGCCGAGTGCGACAGGGCGCTGCCGACGATCGCGAACCAGTTCTGGGACAAGGAAAGGTCGTTCTGGAATTCGTCGTTGCAGATCACGGGCTTCGCGAACGTTCACGAGACCGCGTTCCGGCCCTGGGCGTCCGATAACATTCCGCGCCGCTACTGCACCGGCGAGGCCATGCTCAACGACGGCAAGATGCGCCGGGTGCACTTCGCGATCGTCGAGGACGGCGGCTTTGCCGGTTACGGCCAGGGCGTCGAATGGTGCGTTGTCGGGCTTGACCGCAACTGGGCCTACAATCCGGCCTGCCGCGCCGCCAAGCCTTGAGGCTGTAAGTTCGAAGAGCCAGATTCGGACCGATCAAGCGGCGGATGGATCGCCACTTGAATTTTGTTCTTGAAATGTTCTTATTGCCTGCTAGGCTCTGCTGCACAGTCTAGTTGAGGGGCGTTGCCATGTTTCATTTTAGATTGCATTCGTTCTCCCGTCTCGTGATCTCACTGACGCTCCCCCTGATTCTTGCCGCCGGGCTGGCCGGTGGCGCAAAGGCGCAGGACAAGCGGCAGAACGCTCCCGGCGAATTCGATTTCTATGTGCTGTCACTGTCGTGGTCGCCGTCGTTCTGCGAGGAAGCGGCCGAGCGCGGCCGCAGCGGCGGACGCTCGAACATCCAGTGCGAGGGGCGGCCCTATTCCTTCGTGGTGCACGGGCTGTGGCCTCAATATGAGAACGGCTTTCCGGAATATTGCCAGCGGCCGTCGCCGCGGCTGAACCGCAACATCGTTTCCTCGATGCTCGATTTGATGCCGGCCCCCGGCCTGATCTTTAACGAGTGGGACAAGCACGGCACCTGCTCCGGGCTCGACAGCCGCAATTATTTCGAGGCCATCCGCAAGGCCCGCGCGGCAATCAAGATCCCGGCCGAATATCTCGATCTGTCGCAGGCCAAGACCGTGGCGCCCGCTGAGATCGAGGAGGCCTTCATCAAGGCCAATCCGGGCCTGAGCAACGCAGCGGTGTCAGTCACCTGCAATCGGACGCGGCTCTCCGAGGTCCGCATCTGCCTCAGCAAGGACCTGCAATTCCGCGCCTGCGAGGAGTTAGAGCGTCGCTCCTGCCGCCGCGACCAGGTGACGATGCCGCCGATCAGGGGTGGGTAGTTCAGGTGCTCGTGCCCCGGACGCAGCGCAGCGTCTCTTCGACGATGCGCTGCAGAGCCGGGGCCCACATTGCATGGGAGTCCGAGGCCATGGGTCCCGGCTCTGCGCAGCAGCGTTGCACGCTGCAGCGCGTCCGGGACACTCGCGCTTGCCTCTTTGCTCGAGCCCGCGCGTAGCGTAGTGCTTTTGCATGAACTACCGCCACGCCTTTCACGCCGGCAACTTCGCCGATGTCATCAAGCACATCGTGCTGGCGCGCATCCTGACCTATCTGCAGGACAAGCCGGCCGCCTTCCGGGTCATCGACACCCATGCGGGTGCCGGTCTCTATGATCTCGACAGCGACGAGGCACGCCGCAGCGGCGAGTGGCTGACGGGCATCGCGCGGCTGATGCAGGCGCGCCTTACGAAGGAGAGCATCGCGCTGACCAAGCCCTACATGGACATCGTGCGCGCCTTCAATCCGAAGGGCGAGCTCAAGGCCTATCCCGGCTCGCCACTGATCGCGCGCGGGCTGATGCGGCCACAGGACCGGCTCGTGGCCTGCGAGCTCGAGCCGAAGGCGCGCAAGGCGCTGATCGGCGTGCTGCGGCACGACGAACAGGCCCGTGTGGTCGATCTCGACGGCTGGATGGCGCTACCGGCGTTCGTGCCGCCAAAGGAGCGGCGCGGGCTCGTGCTGATCGACCCGCCCTTCGAGGCGAAAGACGAGTTCGAAAAACTGGGCGAAGCCTTCTCCATCGCTTTCGCGAAATGGCCGACCGGTATCTACGTAATCTGGTACCCCGCCAAATCCAGGCGTGCCACCGACACGCTGGCGCAGCTCGTGGCGCGCACCGCAGCCGCAGCAAAGACTCCGGGAAAGTGTCTCCGCCTCGAATTTAGCGTTGCACCGCAGGTCGATGGTGCGGCGCTCACCTCGACCGGTCTGCTGATCGTCAATCCACCCTACACGCTGCAAGGCGAGCTCAAGACTATCCTGCCCGAGCTGGAAATGCCGCTGGGCCAGGGTGGCGCTGCCAGATTCCGATTAGAAGTACCCAAGCCCTAAACCGCCGTCATCCTTGGGAAAAATATGCAGGAGCGGTAGTCAATCTGCAAAGAACCGTATTATGCTGTTTGCGTGACTGGCTTTACGTTCCGCTTCCGCGAATGGTTGCGGCGGAGTGAAGGCCTAAGAAAGATCCGGTCGGACCGATGGGTCTGCCCAAGGATGGCCAGCTCTCCCGGGCTCCGTATTGCCCGGTCATGTCGCGACGCGCGTCTGCGTTGCGACGGAGGAGCAATGAGGGGGAGTTTCCCGATGGCCAATACGGGAACAGTCAAGTTCTTCAATGGCGAGCGCGGCTACGGCTTTATCAAGCCCGATGACGGCGGTCGCGATGTCTTCGTTCACATCACCGCTGTTGAGCGGGCGGGACTGAAGGACCTTGCCGAAGGACAGCGCATCACTTTCGAAGTCGAACCGGACAAGAAGGGGAAGGGGCCGAAGGCGGTCAATCTCGTGATCGTTTCTTAGCGGACCTGCCCCAAAAAACTGACGCAAAAAAATCCCGGCCGCGAGCGGCCGGGAGGCTATTGTCCGGTATTTTCTTATTTGGCTATCAGAAGTGGTAGTTCACGCCTGCGCGCACAACGCTGGCGCTATAGCCGTTTGACACGCCTGTAATTGCGAACTGGCTCGACGACAGATCGATGTAGAGATATTCGAGCTTCGCGCTCCAGTTCGGCGCAAGGCCGACCTCTGCGCCGACGCCGGCAGTCCAGCCAGCCGTCGTGTGCGACTCCGTCCAGCCGAAGGTCTGCGCGCGCAACTCGCCGAAGGCGAGACCGGCGGTGCCATAGACCAGCACATTGCTGAAGGAATAGCCGGCGCGGCCGCGCACCGTGCCGAACCAGGGATTGGAGAACTTCCACGGTGCGAACGTGTCATCGGCGCCGGCGGCCTGGATGTCGCCTTCGATGCCGTACACCCATGGGCCGTTCTGGAAATTGTAGCCGGCCTGGATACCACCGACGAAGCCGGAGGGCTTCACAGGCGCGTTGCTCACCGAGCCCCATTCATAACCGAGATTGGCGCCGATATACGGGCCGGCCCAGCTATAGGAGTTGAGCGGCTGATTGACTGTATAGGGTGCGCGCTGCCCGTAATTGAGATCGGCGGCCTCTGCCGAAGCCGTCCAGCCGGCTGCAACCAATACGGCTGCGCCTACAACGAGCCTCTTCATTCCACACTCCAACGCCACTGCCGCAACCGCCCTGCGATGCCCGCGCCGCCGCACGAGGCAAAACCGCATGGTTACGGAACCACCACTCTTTCGCGTAAGATTTATCGAGAGTTTTAAGTTAAAGGGCTGTTAAGACCCGTTACCGCGCTGTTAACAGACTTAAGGAAACGTTACCGGGAACTGCGCGCGCCATCCTGTGCGTGCGACGCGGCCGGAACTTCAAATCAGTCCCCCCAGCGCCTAAATTCGCATCATGGTTCACGATTCCACCGACAATCCGGACGACGCACGCGCGCGCAAATCCCGGCGCGGCGCGGTAACGGATGCCCCGCCTCAGGAGACAGCGCCGCCCGACCTCGATCCCGCCACCACTGGCGGCGATGACGAGGACGATGCGCGGCTGCCTGATATTCTGGAAGAGAGCGGCGCGATCGGCGAAGAACCGCTGGCGTCAGGTCACGAGGCGATCGAGCGCGCCGTGCGGCTCGCCCCCACCTCGCCCGGCGTCTATCGCATGCTCAGTGCGAACGCCGACGTGCTCTATGTCGGCAAGGCCAAGAACGTCAAAAAGCGCCTGTCCAATTACGCGCGCCAGAACGCGCCGCTGCCGGCACGCATCCTGCGCATGATCGCAGCCACGGTGACCGTGGAGATCATCTCGACGACGACCGAGACCGAGGCGCTGCTGCTGGAAGCCAACCTCATCAAGCAGCTGCGGCCGCGCTTCAACGTGCAACTGCGCGACGACAAGTCGTTTCCCTATATCCTGATCACGGGCGACCATTGGGCGCCCCAGATCCTGAAGCATCGCGGCGCGCAGAGCCGGCCCGGGCGCTATTTCGGCCCGTTCGCCTCCGCCGGCGCCGTCAACCGCACCATCACCGCACTTCAGCGCGCGTTCCTGATCCGCTCCTGCACGGACTCCTTTTTCGAGAGCCGCACCAGGCCGTGCCTGCTCTACCAGATCCGCCGCTGCGCCGGCCCCTGCACCCGCGAGATCGACTTTCCCGGCTATACGACGCTGGTGCGCGAAGCGACCGACTTCCTCTCCGGCAAGAGCCATGCGGTGAAGAAGGAGCTCGCAAGCGAGATGGAGAAGGCCTCGGGCGAGCTCGAGTTCGAGAGCGCGGCGCTGTATCGTGACCGCCTCGCCGCGCTGTCGGCGATCCAGTCGCAGCAGGGCATCAATCCGCGCACGGTGGAAGAGGCCGACGTGTTCGCCATCCATCAGGAGGGCGGCTTCTCCTGCGTCGAAGTGTTCTTTTTCCGCACCGGCCAGAACTGGGGCAACCGGGCTTATTTTCCGCGTGCGGAGAAGACCTATACGCCCGAGGAGGTGCTCGGGTCCTTCCTCGCCCAGTTCTACGACGACAAGCCGCCGCCGAAGACCATCCTGCTCTCGCACGAGATCGAGGAGAGTGACCTGCTGGCCAACGCGCTCTCGATCAAGGCCGGCCACAAGGTCGAGGTCATCGCGCCCAAGCGCGGCGAGAAGAAGGAACTCGTCACCCACGCGCTGACCAACGCGCGCGAGGCGCTCGGCCGCAAGCTCGCCGATACTGCAACGCAAAGCCGCCTGCTCGACGCCATGGCCGCGACGCTGAGCCTACCGCATGCGCCCAAGCGCATCGAAGTCTACGACAACAGCCATATCCAGGGCACCAACGCGGTCGGCGCCATGATCGTTGCCGGCCCGGACGGTTTTGTGAAAAACCAGTACCGCAAGTTCAACATCAAGTCGGAAGGGATCACGCCGGGCGACGACTTCGCCATGATGCGCGAGGTGCTGGAGCGCCGCTTCAAGCGCCTGATCAACCCGCCCGAAGAGGGCGCGGCCAAAGCCAAGGACGACGATTTCCCGCAATGGCCCGACCTCGTGATCATCGACGGTGGCCGCGGCCAGCTCAATGCTGTCAGGGAGATCTTCGCCAATCTCGGCCTGACCCAGGTGTCGCTGATGTCGGTCGCCAAGGGGCCCGACCGGGATGCCGGCCGCGAGACCCTGTTCATGCCGGAGCGCGAGGCGATCAAGCTGGAGCCGCGCGACCCCGTGCTCTATTTCATCCAGCGCCTGCGGGACGAGGCCCACCGCTTCGTCATCGGCTCGCACCGCAAGCTGCGCAAGAAGGACATCCGCGAGGCCGGTTTGCAGGAGATTCCGGGCATCGGCCCGTCACGCAAACGTGCCTTGCTGCATCATTTCGGAACCCTGAAGGAGATCGAACGGGCTTCGATCGCCGATCTCGGCAAGGTTCCTGGGGTGAGCGCCGAGAGCGCCCGCAGGATTTTCGACTATTTCCATCCCCAGGCGGGGTGAACTAAAGGGGCTGTAGTCATATGGTCGTCGCATCCTGTACTCCATTTGGAGAGGGACGGTTGACCTTCAGACTTGAGCGGTATTGGTAGGACGGATGAACATCGCCACGACACGAGGGACGACCAGCCGCGCGATGTCCCTCCCGAACATCCTGACCTATGGCCGGATCGCCGCGATCCCGGTCGTGGTCGGATGCATCTTTGCGCAGTCGATCATGGACTATCCGTTGTGGCTGCGCTGGGTCGCGGTCGCGATCTTCATCGGCGCGGCGGTAACGGATTATCTCGACGGCTATTATGCGCGGATCTGGAATCAGCAATCGGCGTTCGGCCGGATGCTCGACCCGATCGCCGACAAGCTGCTGGTCGCCTCCTGCCTGCTGATGCTGGCTGCCGACGGCATCATCCATGGCTGGTCGCTATGGGCCGCCATCGTGATCCTGTGCCGCGAGATCCTGGTCTCGGGCCTGCGCGAATATCTCGCCGCCCTCCGCGTCAGCGTGCCCGTGACCAAGCTCGCCAAGTGGAAGACCACCGTGCAGCTGGTCGCCATCGGCTTCCTGCTGGCAGGTCCAGCCGGTGACGAGGTCATCCCCATGGTCTCGCTGATCGGGCTCACCCTGCTGTGGGCTTCCGCGATCCTGACCATGTATACCGGCTACGACTATTTCCGCGCCGGCATCCATCACCTCATCAAGGAGGATGAGGGATGAAGGTGAAGTACTTCGCCTGGGTGCGCGAGCGCGTCGGCAAGGCTGAAGAAACCATCGAGCCGCCCGCAACGGTCCGCACCGTCGAGGAGCTGATCGCCTGGCTGTCCGGCCAGGGCGAGACTTATGCCTATGCATTCGAGCGGCCGAAGGTGATCCGCACCGCGATCGACCATGCTCACGTCAAGGCGGACGCCGCGATCGCGGGCGCCCGCGAGATCGCGTTCTTCCCGCCGATGACCGGCGGCTAGGCTCATGAACTGTCCTGTCGCAATCCGCATCCAGGAAGACGATTTCGACATCGCGCGCGAGATCGCGGTCCTGACCAGGAGCCGCACCGACATTGGCGCGGTCGTCAGCTTCTCCGGCATCTGCCGCGCCGACGACGACAGCTCGAAAATCGCCGCGCTCACGCTCGAGCACTATCCCGGTATGGCCGAAGAAGAGATCACGCGCCATGTCGACGAGGCCATATCGCGCTGGCCGCTCAACGGCGTCACGGTCATCCATCGCGTCGGGCGATTCATGCCCGGCCAGAATATCGTTCTGGTGCTCACGGCGTCACAACACCGCCGGGCGGCGTTCGAGGCGGCCGAGTTCCTGATGGATTATCTCAAGACCAGCGCCCCGTTCTGGAAGAAGGAAGAGAGCGCCGCCGGCACCGGCTGGGTCGAAGCCCATGCCCGTGACGACGAGGCCGCCGCACGCTGGACCAAATCCTGATGGCAAAAGCTTCGAAAAAGACCGTGCGCGGCCGCGCCGCGCCGAAACTCGCCAAGGTCGGCCCCGGCGAGCTCGTCTCGCTGATCGATTTCGTCCGCTATGCGGTGAGCCGCTTCGTCGAAGCAAAACTTGCCTTCGCCCATGGCACGACCGATCCGGTCGCCGACGCCGTCTTCCTGATCTGCGAAGCCCTGCATTTGCATCCCGACCAGTTCGAGAGCTTTGCCCTGGCTCGCGTCACCGCGGCAGAAGGCAAGTCCCTGCTCGATCTCATTCACAAGCGCATCACGACACGCAAACCGACGGCCTATCTCGTCAACAAGATCTACATGCGCGAGCTGCCCTTCTATGTCGATGAGCGTGTCATCGTTCCGCGCTCCTTCATCGGCGAGCTCTTGGATTCACATTTCGGCGGCGATGGCGAGGCGGGCTCGCTGATCGACGATCCCAGCGCCGTGGAGCGCGTGCTCGATCTCTGCACCGGATCGGGATGCCTCGCGATCCTCGCCGCGTATCATTTCCCCAATGCCGTGGTCGATGCCGTCGACATCTCCAAGGGCGCGCTCGAAGTCGCAGCACGCAACGTTGCGGAGCATGGGCTGGATGAGCGGATCATGCTGCATCGCGGCGATCTGTTCAGGCCGCTCGGCGGCACCAGATACGATCTGATCATCACCAACCCGCCTTACGTCGACGCGGAAGGCATGGCGGCGCTACCGCCAGAATGCCGGGCTGAGCCGAAGCTGGCCTTCGACGGCGGCGCCGACGGTCTCGACGTGGTCAGGCGCATCCTGCGCGATGCGCCCGACCATCTCACGCCCGATGGCGGCCTCATCTGCGAGATTGGCCGCGGTCGCGAGCTGGTCGACGAGGCCTTTCCGGAACTTCCGCTACTCTGGCTCGACACGGAAGACTCCGAAGGCGAGGTGTTCTGGATCGCGGCCGCCGATCTGGCTTGATCCGCCACGGCAATTGCTTACCGGCGGAACAAGTCAAATTCCGCAACGTTCATCCTCCGATCAATGTCTCGCTCTCGGAGGATGTCCGCATGCTCGCGCCATCGGGCGAATTGCTGCGCGCCGGCATGGCGCTGAAACTGAATCATCTCAAGCGCGCGGCCCGGTCCTACCTGCGTGACCGCACCAGCCAGACCACGGGACGGATCACGTCCTATGCAGTCGCGGTGGGATTGTTCGCGGTAGCCGGGCTGTTCGTGATCGCGGCCTTCTTTGTCGGCCTGATCGCGCTCTATCGCTGGGTTGCCATCACCTACGGACAGTTCTGGGGATTTGGCGCCGTCGCTGCGGTACTGCTGGTGCTGGCTGCGATCTGCGCCGGGGTGGCGATGGCGCAAATGAACCGCCGGACCAAGCCGATCGTGCCGCTCGCGAGCCGGATGCGCGTTGCGATCGCGACGCCACGGATCCCGCGCGGAACGGTCAAGCAGGCCGTGAAGGAAGTCGCGACGACGATCCCGCTCGTCCCGCTCGCGCCGGGCGAACGTGGTCCTGACCTGCGCACCGTCAGGCCCGTGCAGCTTGGCTTGATGCTCGCGGCGCTCACCCTGGTCGGCTTCACCGCGGCGCGCCGACGGCGCCCTGTCCGCAAACAGGATGCATGATGCCGGCGCGGCAGACCGAGCAACTCGACAGCTGGCTGCTGGTCGCCGCCACGGCCGTCTTCGTGCTGACCGCAGAACGCTATTTTCAGGAAATCGGCTTCCCTGCGGGCTCGTTGCGGGACCACCGCAATGGCGAAGGACATTCACCGGAGACGAGCCCGGCAGGCGCTGTGATGCAGCAAGGCCATGGCCGCGGCTCCAGGAGCCCGTTCAGGATCCCCTGGGCGGGCTGGAAGGATATTCTCTGGCGCACCTACCAGCGCATCGACGATGATCGCCTGCTCGCGACCGCCGGCGGGGTGGTGTTCTTTGGATTGCTCGCAATCTTTCCCGCCGTCACCGCGCTGGTCTCGTCCTACGGACTGTTCGCCGATCCCTCGACCATCAGCGACAATCTGCAGACGCTCGCAATGATGCTGCCTGCGGGCACCTTCGAGATCGTCCAGGACCAGGTCGCGCGCGTCGTCTCGAAAGGCAACGGCACGCTGGGCGCCACCTTCCTGTTCGGCCTCGTGCTCGCCATCTGGAGCGCCAATGCCGGGGTCAAATCCATTTTCGACGCCCTCAACGTCGCCTATGAGGAGCGCGAGAAGCGCGGCTTGGTCAAGCTGAACCTGATCTCGCTGTCGTTCACGGTCGGTGGCATCGTCGCGCTCTTGCTGATGGTGGCCGCCGTCGTCGCCTTCCCACTCGCGCTCGATCATCTCGGCATCGCGCCCGAAAGCAAGCTGATCGTGGCACTGGCGCGCTGGCCGCTGCTGCTTGTCATCCTGCTGGCGGCACTCGCCATCCTCTACCGCTTCGCGCCCAGCCGCGACGCGCCGCGCTGGCAGTGGCTGAGCGTCGGTGCGGTCACAGCTGCCCTGCTCTGGATCGCCGGCTCCGCGCTGCTGTCCTGGTATCTCTCGGCCTTCGCCAATTTCGACGCGACCTACGGCTCGCTCGGCGCTGCGATCGGCCTGATGACGTGGATGTGGATGTCGGCGATCGTCATCATGTTCGGCGCCGAGCTGAACTCGGAGATCGAACGGCAAACCCTGCGCGATACGACCGTCGGGCGGCCCAAGCCGCTCGGTCGTCGCGAGGCGGTCTCGGCCGACACGGTCGGCGCCGCCGCGCCGTCCTGACGACCTCCACGCGCAATTGCCGCCGCTATCCCCTCGAATCAACATTGATGTTAAGGTCATGCATGCTTGGGGAGCATGAGGCGTGCGGGTGCGAATTGCGGCCCGTGTTTTCCCGGGTGAGGCAGTCAGCTCTTGAGGCGTAACGCGCGGCATGATCCGTATTTCGACGATCTTCATCGCCTTCTGCATGGTTCTGGTCGCGGCCTCGCTCGGGCTCGTGCTCTACGCGGTCGCTGGCATCAGCGGAACCGAATCCGCAATCGTGGCGCTGACCGCGCTGACCTTCCTGATCCTCTACAACGCGGTCTCGATGCGGCTACGCGACCGCAGCGACGTCGGCGGCCAGATCGCTGACCTCTCGCGCGGCACCGCCGACCTTGCCCGCCAGGTGGCCGAGTTCGGGCGCCGGTTGGCTGCGATCGAGGGCCGCATCGCCTCATCCAATTCGACCAATTCCGACCGGGTCCAGTCCGTGGTCGGCGAGATCAACGAGCTCGGCGGACTGGTCAGACAGCTCGCCGCCACGGTGTCGAGCCATGAGGACATGCTGGCTGGCAGCGCACCGGTGCCTGCCCCCATTCCGCTCGCCAGGCTTGAGCCGGAAGCCCCGATCGACCTGATCGCGCCGTTCGAGGAGCAGCCGGCCGCGCCTCCCCCGCTTCCTGCAGCACCGCCGCGGCCAGCGGTCGCGCCTGCGCCTGCCGTCAAGACCCAGACCGCCAATGCCGTTCAGACGGTCAACGGTCGCAACCAGACCCAGATGCTGGCGACGCTGCGCACCGCCATCGACGAGAACCGCATCGACATCTTCCTCCAACCGATGGTGACGCTGCCGCAGCGCAAGGTCCGCTTCTACGAAGCCGTGACCCGGGTGCGCGACGACCGTGACCAGCTGATCGCGGCCGAGGAGTTCATCAGCATTGCCGAGGCTTCCGGCCTGATCGGCCGCATCGACAACATGGTGATGCTGCGCTGTGTGCAGGTGCTGCGCCGGCTGATGGTGCGCAACAAGGATGTCGGCGTGTTCTGCAACGTCGCAGCCTCGACGCTGGGCAATTCCACCACCTTCGCGCAATGCCTCGACTTCCTGGAAGCCAACCGGGCGCTGGCGCCGGCGCTGGTGCTGGAGTTCAAGCAGGCGACCTTCCGCGGCCTCGGCCCCGCCGAGACCGAGAATCTCGCGGCACTGGCCCAGCGCGGCTTCCGTTTCTCGATCGACCATGTCACCGACCTCAGGATCGAACCGCGAGAGCTCGCCGACCGCGGCGTGCGCTTCATCAAGGTGCCGGCATCACTTCTGCTCGACCCGAAGCAGGCGTCCACCTCGGACATCCACCCCTCCGACCTGTCCGACCTGCTCGGCCGCTTCGGCATCGATTTGATCGCCGAGCGGATCGAGGGCGAGCGCGCGGTGGTCGATTTGCTCGACTATGACGTGCGGTTCGGCCAGGGCTTTCTGTTCGCCCCGCCCCGGCCATTGCGGCCTGAGGGGGCATCTGCTACCGGCGGGGCCTCGCCGAACCAGGCGCAAGACATTCAGGGATCCAATGGTTCCGGTACACCCAGCGCAGGAACAACATCAAGCGCAGCATCAGGTGCGACGCCCGCCGCCCCGTCACAGCGCGTCACCGGCAACGCGGCGCTCGCGCGCCGCGTCTGATCGGTCGCACGCATCATGACGACGCTGCATTTCGCCCAAAGCCTGCGCGAGCTCGTGGGCGGCGTCGATGTCGTGCTCAGCGACATCTGGGGCGTGGTCCATAACGGCCTGGAATCATTCCCCGAGGCCTGCGAGGCGCTGCACACTTATCGCAGCCACGGCGGTACGGTGATCCTGATCACCAACGCACCGCGCCCGGCCGACTCCGTGCAGCGACAATTACGCAAGCTCGGTGTCGCCGACGAGACCTACGATGCGATCGTCTCCTCCGGCGATTTGACGCGGCTCTATGTCGCCGATCACCCCGGCCGCAAGATGTTCTGGCTCGGCCCCGAGCGCGACAACTCGATCTATCGCGGCCTCGACGCAACGACGGCGCCACTGGAAGAGGCCGACTACATCGTCTGCACCGGCCTCTATGACGATGAGACCGAGACCGCGGAAGACTATCGCGGCATGATGCTGAAGGCGCGCGAGCGCAAGCTGACCCTGGTCTGCGCCAACCCCGACATCGTGGTCGAGCGCGGCGACCGGCTGATCTATTGCGCCGGCGCGATCGCGGAGCTGTACCGCGAGCTCGGCGGCGAGGTGATCTTCTACGGCAAGCCGCACCGGCCGATCTATGAGCGCGCGATGGCGCTCGCGGGCGAACGCCAGGGCCACCCCATCGACCGGAAGAAGGTGCTCGCGATCGGCGATTCCGTCCGCACCGACCTGACCGGCGCGCGCGAATTCGGCATCGACTGCCTGTTCGTCACCCGCGGCATCCATGCCGAGGAGTTCGAAGGCCTCGATCAGCTCGATCCCAAGTCGGTGATGGAATTGTTCGGTCACCCGCCGAAAGCGCTGATGCGCGAATTGAAGTGGTAGGCTCGGTCGTTCCAGAGAAACGACGCGGACATGCAGAAGGGTCCGATCGCCGATGGTGACCGGGCCTTTTGTTGTATCCGGGTCAAGCCGAGAAGGACCAGAGTGACGCGCGGGCGACGCTCCCTCTCCCGCAAAAAATCAAAAACAACCCCATGCACAGTAGAAAGCTGTTTGCTCGCCGGCACGGGGGCGGTTCGGCTAGGTCGTTGCAGTGTCGAGCAAATCAGCGGCAATCCGGCAGGGATCATCCCGAACGCGGCGCGGGTTCGTTTTCGCAACCAGCCGCCCGCCAGTCGGCAGCGCGTTCAGGCGGATGTAATTTCGTTTTTAGCGAAAATCGTTTGACGCGTCGGGCAAAACAATGGCACTATGCCATGCTGCTTTTCGGGGCCGTCACGAGCTGGACGCCACATGCTGGGCCCACAAAACAGAAAGCCCGGGACGAGCCCGGGCTTTCCAAATTCAGCTGATGGCTTTGATGCGCTTACGCGCTCGCCATGTCCGGGAAGACCGCCTCGATCTTGGTCTTCAGCGTCGCCGCGTTGAACGGCTTGACGATGTAGTTGTTCACGCCGGCCTTCTTGGCCGCGATCACGTTCTCGGTCTTCGATTCCGCCGTGATCATGATGAAGGGCGTGGTGGCGAGGTTCGGATCTGCGCGCACTTCGCGCAGCAGGTCGTAACCCGTCATCGGCTCCATGTTCCAGTCGGAGATCACGAGCCCGTACTTCTTGCCGCGCATCTTGTTCAGCGCTGCCGAACCGTCGCTGGCATCATCGATATTCTCGAAGCCAAGCTGCTTCAGCAGATTCCGGATGATACGGATCATGGTGCTGTAGTCGTCGACCACCAGAACCGACATCGACAAATCAACCGCCATCTCGACTCCCCCCAACGCAAACACAGGAATATTCAAAATCGGAGCTGACAGGCCGGAGCCCTCAGTTCCATCTCCCAAGCACTAGCACCAAGGCGTTAAACAGCGCGTTAACTGGGGTAGCCCGCAAGCGACCGAAATCGTGGCCCTCGCGGCGATGTCCGCCCGCTTGACTTCATCGGCCGGGTCACGCCACGGTCCCGGCCGGTCCCGCCGGTTCGAGAATTCCCCTGATGGCCCCGCAATTTACCGTTATCCGCGACACCACGCCGGCTTCTGCCATCCTGAAGGGCGCGGTGGTCGCCATGGGCAATTTCGACGGGGTCCATCTCGGCCACCGGGCCGTCATTGCGGCAGCCCTGGAAATGGGCCGGACGCATGATCGGCCTGCACTGGCGCTGACTTTCGAGCCGCATCCGCGCCGGTTTTTCAGCCCCAACACCCCGCAATTCCGCCTGACGGACGAGCGCGCCAAGCTGCGGCTTCTGGCCGGGACCGGGCTTGACGGCGCCGTGGTCATGACCTTCGACAAGGCCCGCGCCGGCACCAGCGCGCAAGATTTCATTCACCATGAGCTGATCGAGCGCCTCGGCGTCAGCGGGATTGCGGTCGGCTACGACTTCCATTTCGGCAAGGGTCGCGTCGGTTCGCCGAGCCTGCTGGTGAACGAGGCCCCCCGGCTCGGCATCGAGGTCGACGTGCAGCCGCATGTCGACATCGACGAGCGGCCGGTCTCCTCCAGCGCGATCCGGATCGCGCTCGCCGAGGGGCTCATCGACGAGGCTTCGACCATGCTGGGCGCGCCCTGGTTCATCACCGGCGAGGTCATCCATGGCGAGAAACGCGGCCGCGACCTCGGCTATCCCACCGCCAACATCCGGCTTGATGCCAATTGCGGCCTCAAGCACGGCATCTATGCGGTGCGGGTCGGCCGCGGCCAAGGAAAGGATCAGGTGCGGCTGAACGGGGTGGCGAGTTTCGGCCGCCGCCCGACCTTCGATAATGGTGCCCCCCTGCTCGAAATCTTCCTGTTCGACTTCAAGGGCGACCTTTACGGGCAGGCGCTGGACTGCGCCTTTGTCGGCTTCATCCGCGAGGAGCTGAAATTCGACGATATCGACGCCCTGATCCGCCAGATGGACGATGATTCCGCCCGCGCCCGCGCCGTGCTGGCCGCCGCCCCGGACGCATTCCCGCGGCTCGGGACCGTCGATTAAGGCTCAAACCGGCCTGCCGAACCTTTGCGCTTCTACCTTTTGCGCTTCAACCTTTTGCGCTTCTCTTGGCCCCCTGCTATGGAGAGCCCATGTTTTCGCGGCGCATCATAGGGATTAGCGGCCCGGCTTCCGCCTGAGCCTCAAGGCTCGGCGCAAGACCGGGATTTTGTCGTTTCAACCCCGCGATTCCGCATCGCCCTCCGTTCCCGCGCCCTTCCGAGCCAGTCAGCCTCATGTCCGAAAAAGCCAAAGACTATTCAAAAACCCTGTTCCTGCCGCAGACCGAATTCCCGATGCGCGCCGGCCTGCCGCAGCGCGAGCCGGAGATCCTCAAGCGCTGGTACGAGATCGGCCTCTACGAGAAGCTGCGCGACAGCGCGAAGGGCCGCGCCAAGTTCGTACTGCATGACGGGCCGCCCTACGCCAACGGCAACATCCATATCGGCACGGCGCTGAACAAGATCCTCAAGGATCTCGTCACCAAGAGCCAGCAGATGCTGGGCTTCGATTCCAACTACGTGCCCGGCTGGGACTGCCACGGCCTGCCGATCGAGTGGAAGGTCGAGGAGGAGAACTACCGCAAGAAGGGCAAGCAGAAGCCCGACTTTCGCGACAGTACCGCAATGGTGGCCTTCCGCCAGGAATGCCGCGCCTACGCCACCCATTGGCTCAACGTGCAGCGCGAGGAGTTCAAGCGTCTCGGCGTGATCGGCGACTGGGCTCACCCCTACGCCACCATGAACTATCCGGCCGAAGCCCAGATCGCGCGTGAGCTGATGAAGTTCGCCGCCAACGGCACGCTCTATCGCGGCTCCAAGCCGGTGATGTGGAGCGTGGTCGAGAAAACCGCGCTCGCCGAAGCCGAGGTCGAGTACGAGGACTACACGAGCGACATGGTCTGGGTGAAATTCCCGGTGACCTCGCCCGCGCATGGCGCGCTGGCGTCGGCGAGTGTCGTGATCTGGACCACGACGCCGTGGACGCTGCCCGGCAATCGCGCCATCTCGTTCTCGCCGAAGATCGCTTATGGCCTTTACAAGGTGACGGACGCGCCCGCGGACAATTGGGCCAAGAACGGCGATCTCCTGATCCTCGCCGACGCGCTCGCTGCAGAGGTCTTCAAGCAGGCGCGCGTGACCGCTTACGAGAAGGTCCGCGACATCCCCGGCGACACCATGGACGCGATCGAATGCGCCCATCCGCTGAAAGGGCTCGCCGGCGGCTACGAATTCACCGTGCCGCTGCTGTCGGGCGACCACGTCACCGACGACACCGGCACCGGCTTCGTGCACACCGCGCCAAGCCACGGCCGCGAGGACTTCGACGTCTGGATGGCGAATACCCGCGAGCTCGATGCCCGTGGCATCAACAGCGCGATCCCCTACACCGTCGACGAGAACGGCGCCTATACCGACCAGGCACCGGGCTTCACCGGCAAGCGCGTCATCAACGACAAGGGCGAGAAGGGCGACGCCAACGAGGCCGTGATCAAGGCGCTGATCGAGGGCGGCAAGCTGCTCGCGCGCGGCCGGCTCAAGCACCAATATCCGCATTCCTGGCGCTCGAAGAAGCCGGTGATCTTCCGCAATACGCCGCAATGGTTCATCGCGATGGACAAGGACATTGCGACTGACGGCAAGACCAAGTCCGGCGACACGCTGCGCGCCCGCGCGCTGCATGCGATCTCGGTGACGCAATGGGTGCCGCCATCAGGCGAGAACCGCATCAACGGCATGATCGAGGCTCGCCCCGACTGGGTGATCTCGCGTCAGCGCGCCTGGGGTGTGCCGATCGCCGTGTTCGTCCGCGAGAAGGGTGACGGCTCGGCCGAGATCCTCCAGGACGAGGCCGTCAACACCCGCATCGGCGACGCTTTCGCGAAGGAAGGCGCCGACGCCTGGTATGCAACAGGCGCGCGCGAGCGTTTCCTTGGGTCGCGTGCCGGCGAGACCTGGCAGAAGGTCGACGACATTCTCGACGTCTGGTTCGATTCCGGCTCGACGCATGCCTTCGTGCTCGAAGACCCCGTGCAATTCCCCGGGCTATCAGGCATCAAGCGCAAGGTCGACGGCGGCACCGACACTGTGATGTATCTCGAAGGCTCGGACCAGCATCGCGGCTGGTTCCACTCTTCGCTGCTCGAGAGCTGCGGCACGCGCGGCCGCGCGCCCTACGACATCGTGCTGACCCACGGCTTCACCCAGGCCGAGGACGGCCGCAAGATGTCGAAGTCGCTCGGCAACACCATCGAGCCGCAAGCCGTCATCAAGGAATCCGGCGCCGACATCCTGAGACTCTGGGTCGCATCCTGCGACTACACCGACGACCAGCGCATCGGCCCCGAGATCCTGAAGAACACCGTCGAGACCTATCGCAAGCTGCGCAACACCGTGCGCTGGATGCTCGGCACGCTGCATCACTTCAAGCCGACCGAGGCGGTCGCGCCCGCCGAGATGCCCGACCTCGAGCGGCTGATGCTGCACGAACTCGCGATCCGCGCCGAGCTGGTCCGCAAGGCCTATGAGACGTTCGACTACAAGAGCGTGGTCGCAACCCTCTCCGCCTTCCTGAACAGCGAGCTCTCGGCGTTCTATTTCGACATCCGCAAGGACACGCTCTACTGCGATCCGCCGTCCTCGCTGACGCGCAAGGCGGCGCTGACCACGATCGACTTGCTGTGCAATTCGATCCTGAAATGGCTGGCGCCTATCCTGAGCTTCACCGCGGAAGAAGGCTGGCGCATGTACAAGCCGGATGCCGAACCGTCGGTGCATTTGACGCTGTTCCCGGAAGGTCTCGAAAAGCTCCGCGACGACAAGCTCGCCGCGAAGTGGGAAACCATCCGCAACGTCCGCCGTGTCGTGACCGGTGCGCTCGAGCTCGAACGCGCCGCCAAGAACATCGGCTCCTCGCTGGAGGCTTCGCCGGTGATCTATGTCGCCAACCGCGACATGCTGGCGACGCTGTTCGACGCTGATCTCGCCGAGATCTGCATCACCTCGAACTACGAGGTGCGCGAGGGCGAGGCTCCGGCGTCGGCATTCCGTCTCGATGCCGTGCCTGGTGTCGCAGTCGTGGTCGAGAAGGCGGTCGGCACCAAATGCGCTCGCTCCTGGAAGATCTCGCCTGATGTTGGCGAGGACGCCGAATATCCCGACGTCACCCCGCGCGACGCCAAGGCGCTGCGCGAATGGAAGGCGTTGGGCTCGAGCGTCTAGGTCTTACCGTCGTCCTGGCCTAGTGCGCAATTGCGCAAGGGGAGCCAGGACCCATTACCACCGCCGCCAACTGCGACGAAGGCTGATGACCCCGAGTCTTACAAGCAACAACCGCCTCGGAGTATGGGTCCTGGCTTTCGCCAGGACGACCACTGAGAGTGTGGCGGCTGATTGCCTATGACCCCGCTCCGCGCCGGTATCCTCGCGGCCCTGGTCACGCTCGTAGCCGACCAGGCCTCCAAGCTCTGGCTGCTGAACGGGTTTGACCTCGCCCGCAAGGGCGTGGTCAAGGTGACGCCGTTCTTCGACCTGGTGCTGGCCTGGAACATCGGGATCAGCTTCGGCTGGCTCCAGAACGACGGTCAGGCCGCGCAGATCGCGCTGATGGGGGTGAAGGTCATCGCGGTGGTCGCGCTCGCGATCTGGATGGCGAAGTCGCAGACCCGGCTCGCCACCGTTGCGCTGGGGCTGATCATCGGCGGCGCCGTCGGCAATGGTATCGACCGCCTGGCCTACGGCGCCGTGGTTGATTTCGCCCTGTTCCACATCGAAATCGGCGGAAATACCTATAATTGGTACGTCTTCAACCTGGCCGACGTGGCCATCGTTGCTGGGGTGGCGGCCCTATTGTATGATTCATTCCTCGGGGGACCCGCCGCAAAAGCGCCCTGATCCCGGCTGATACGGGCCGGAGGCGGACCCTTGCTTGGCGAGGCGTGGGCGCGTGAGACGCGGCGAGACTGTCAAAATCAAGACTGCCACAATTTGGGACAGGTATAGGCATGCGCAGCTCGAAGACCAGCGGTTCGATGGGGCGAGACTCCCGCCAGGGACTTTGGCTGGCGCTGAAATTGTCAGCGGTCGCACTCGGCATCGGTCTCGTCATGTCGGCAGGTCCGGTTCGCGCCGGTGACGACGACGACGATGACGACATGACCTTCGAAGAGAAGCTCATCGACAATCTGATGACCGGCCTCGGCGGCAAGAGCATGGAAAAGAAGGGCATCGAGTACCGCGAGCGGTCGCCGCTGGTGGTACCGCCGAGCCTCGACCTGCCACCGCCCGCCAGTGCCGACGCCAAGAACGCGCCGAACTGGCCGAAGGATCCCGACGAGAAGCGTCGCCAGCAGGCGATCGCTCAGCGAAAGAAGGCGGGCAACAAGTCGGCGGACTATTTGAAGGAAATTCAGCCGCTGTCGCCCGCCGAGTTGAATGCCCACCGGACGGGACCGCAGCAGGCCAGCAATGACCCGCCCGCGCCGGGCAGCAACAGCAACCACCCGACGATGAGCCCGGCTGAGCTCGGTTATACCGGCGGCCTGTGGAACCTGTTCAAGGGTGGCAAGCCTGAATCCAAGCAATTCACGAGCGAGCCGCCGCGCCAGTCGCTGGTCGAGCCGCCGCCGGGATATCAGACGCCCTCGCCGAGTTACGCCTATGGCTCCGGAGAGGACACGACGCGCAAGACCTATTTCGACGTCCGGTCGGGTAAGGAAAAGGTGCAATAAGCTCCTTGCCCGTCGCACCCAAGCGTGCACACGCCGCAATCATCCGGTGTAGGCCGAATGCGGCAGATGACCTATTTTTAAGTACAACTCGACGGCGTTCTCTGCTTCGTGACCCGAGGCTCAAAGCCGCGCGGTGTAGCATGCCGTGCTTTCACGCCCGGACATCAAGGTTCGGGCTTTCACAAGGATCGTGATGTCCTCACACCGATCGGTTGCCTTCTTCTTCGCCGCGCTGCTCTCGACATCTGCTCTCGACGCCGGCAGCGCATTCGCCCAGACGACAGTCACGTCCGCGCCGCCCGCCAGCTTTACGCTCAGCAACGGCCTCCAGGTCGTGGTGATCCCGGATCACCGCACGCCCGTGGTCACCGAGATGATCTGGTACAAGGTCGGCTCGGCCGACGAGACGCCAGGCAAATCCGGCCTCGCCCATTTCCTCGAACATCTGATGTTCAAGGGCACGTCGAAGCATCCGGTCGGCGAATTCTCCCAGACCGTGCTCCGCGTCGGCGGCAACGAGAATGCATCGACCTCGGTCGATTACACCAACTACTACCAGCGCGTGCCGAAAGAGCAGCTCCCGACCATGATGGAGTTCGAGGCCGATCGCATGACCGGTCTGATCCTCAAGGACGAGAACGTACTGCCCGAGCGCGACGTCGTGCTCGAAGAATACAACATGCGTGTCGCCAACAGCCCCGACGCGCGCCTCAACGAACAGATCATGGCCGCGCTCTATCTCAACCATCCTTACGGCCGGCCGGTGATCGGCTGGCACCAGGAGATCGAGAAGCTCAATCGCGAGGACGCGCTCGCCTTCTATCGCCGCTTCTATGCGCCGAACAATGCGATCCTGGTGATCGCCGGTGACGTCGAGGCCGCCGACGTGCGTCCGCTGGTCGAACGCAATTTCGGCCCGATCCCGGCGCAGCCCGCGATCCCCGCGCAGCGCATCCGTCCGCAGGAGCCGGATCCGGCAGCGCCACGCACCGTGACGCTATCCGACCCGCGCGTCGAGCAGCCGGGCCTGCGCCGCTATTATCTGGTGCCTTCGGCGACGACAGCTGCTGCCGGCGAGAGCGCCGCGCTCGATGTGCTCGCGCAGTTGATGGGCAGCGGCAGCAACTCCTATCTCTACCGCGCGCTCGTGGTCGACAAGCCGCTCGCGGTGTCCGCGAGCGCCAGCTATTCCAGCATCTCGCTTGATCCGACCCAGTTCGCAATCTCGGCCTCGCCGAGGTCAGGCGTCAGCTTTGCCGAGGTCGAGCAGGTGATCGACGGCGTGATCGGCGATGTCGCACAGAACCCGATCCGCGCCGAGGATCTCGAGCGGGTCAAGACCCAGCTCATCGCGGAGGCGATCTACGCCCAGGACAATCAGGCGGTGTTGGCACGCTGGTATGGCGGCGCACTGACGACGGGTCTGTCGATCGAGGATATCAGAAGCTGGCCGGAGCGCATCCGCGCCGTTACCGCCGAGCAGGTTCGCGAAGCCGCGCAGAAATGGCTGGAGAAGAAGCGCTCGGTAACAGGCTATCTGATCAAGGACACCAGCACCGCTGCCAAGCGCGAGGAGAAGCGTTCGTGACCTATCCTTTCTTTCGCACGCGTCACTTCGCGCTCTCCTTCGTCACCGGTGCCACGCTTGCGCTTGCATCGGTCTCGCCGTCGCAGGCGGCCGCAAAGATCCAGCATCTGGTTTCGCCTGGTGGCATCGAGGCCTGGTTCGTCCAGGACGCGACCGTGCCCCTGATCGCCATGGAATATTCCTTTGCCGGCGGATCGGCGCAGGACCCCAAGGACAAGTCGGGCGTCGCCAATCTCGTCGGCGATCTCCTGGACGAAGGCTCGGGCGATCTCGATTCCAAGACATTCCACGAACGGCTCGATCGCCGCGCCATCGAGCTCTCCTTCAGCGCCACCCGCGATACTTTCCGCGGCAGCCTGCGCATGCTGCGCGACAACAAGGACGAGGCCTTCGACCTGTTGCGCTCCGCACTGACCTCGCCGCATTTCGACACAGCCGATGTCGAACGCATCCGCTCGCAGGTCATCTCGGGCCTGCGCCGCGACAGCACCAACCCGACCTCACTCGCGAGCCGCAAATTCCTGGAGGTGACGTTTGGCGATCATCCCTATGGACGGCAGACCACCGGTACGGTGGAGAGCGTGCCGACCATCACGGTTGCCGACATGAAGGACTATGTGGGCCGCGTGCTCGCCAAGGACACGCTGAAGATCGCTGTCGTCGGTGACGTCGATCCTGCGACCCTCGGCAAGCTGCTCGATCACACCTTTGGTGCCCTGCCCGCCAAGGCCACGCTCACTGATGTCCCCGACATCGAAGCCGCAAAGCCGCCGCAGCGCGCCTTCGTGCCGCTCGATGTGCCGCAGACCGTGATCACCTTCGGCGGTCCCGGCGTGATGCGCAGCGATCCGAACTTCATGGCCGCCTATGTGGTCAACCATATCCTCGGCGGCGGCGGCCTGTCGTCGCGACTTTATCGCGAGGTCCGCGAGAAGCGCGGGCTGGCCTATTCGGTGTTCGAATCGCTGCTCTGGATGGATCATTCGGCGCTCTTCATCGGCAACACCGGCACCCGCGCCGACCGCGCCGGCGACACCATGGACGCCATCGAAAAGGAAGTGCGCCGCATCGCCGACGAGGGCCCGACGCAGAAGGAGCTCGACGAGGCCAAGTCCTACCTCAAGGGCTCGCAGATGCTGGCGCTCGATACGTCCTCGAAGCTCGCACAGGCGCTGCTGCAATATCAGCAGGACAAGCTGCCGATCGACTATATCGAGAAGCGCAACGGCATCGTCGATGCGGTGACGCTTGATGACGCCAAGGCCGCCGCCAAGCGGCTGTGGAGCCAGGGCCTCCTGACCGTCATCGTCGGCCGCGCCCCGCAGGCCGCAGCCCAACCGGCGGCGGCACCGGCGACGAAGTCGAACTGACGTCTGCCTTGCGTTTCCTGAAATGGCCGGGCTCGCCCGGCCATTTTCGTTTTGGATGAGCTCCATTGCCGAAAATGGGCGTCCGCGCTATGTCCGGGCATCACGGATGGTGCCATCATGCTGCGGATATCCCGCGATCTCGTCATCGACGAGGACGACATCGAGATCGGCTTTGTCCGCGCCTCCGGCCCGGGCGGGCAGAACGTCAACAAGCTCTCGACCGCGGCGCAATTGCGCTTCGACACGCGCAAGCTGACCATCCCCGAGGATGCCGCGATCCGGCTCGCCCGCATCGCCGGCCAGCGCATGACCAAGGAGGGCGTCATCGTCATCCACGCCCAGCGCTTCCGTACCCAGGAGCGCAACCGGCAGGACGCCATCGACCGACTCGTCGAGATCCTCACCGAGGCGATGGTGCGCCCCGTCCCGCGGCGCGCGACAAAGCCGACTTTTGGCTCGAAGCAGCGCCGGCTCGAGGGCAAGAAGCGTCGCAGCGACGTCAAGGCTGGACGCGGCGGGCGCTTCGACGATTAGGGATCGTTTTAGAGCTAACACAGCATGTGGGCAGTCGGGACTTGCCCGATGCAATTGCGTGCCAGCAGGACTAAATTAGGCGCCTGATCGTCCGCCAGAGTCGTTTTATGCCCGTCCGCCAATTGCCAGAACAGGTCGTCAACCGCATCGCCGCCGGCGAGGTGGTCGAGCGTCCGGCAAGCGTGGTCAAGGAACTCGTCGAGAACGCGATCGATGCCGGCGCCAGCCGGATCGACGTCTTCACCGATGGTGGCGGCCGGCGGCGGATCGGCATCACCGACGATGGCAGCGGCATGACCCAGAGGGATCTGTCGCTCGCGGTCGAGCGCCATGCGACCTCCAAGCTCGACGACGAGGATTTGCTGCAGATCCGTACGCTCGGGTTTCGCGGCGAGGCGTTACCCTCGATCGGCTCGGTCGCGCGTCTGTCGATCACCACGCGGCATGCGAGCGAGCCGCATGCGTGGGCACTCACCGTCGAAGGCGGTGAGAAATCCGAGATCATGCCGGCCGCGCTGGCGCACGGCACCCGCGTGGAAGTCAACGACCTCTTTTATGCGACGCCGGCGCGACTGAAGTTCCTGAAGACCGACCGCACTGAGGCGGAAGCGATCCGCGAAATCGTCAGACGGCTCGCGATGGCGCGGCCCGATGTCGCCTTCACGCTCGCAGGTGAGGAGCGCGCGCCGGTCACCTGGGCGGCCGCGCTGCCCGGCGCAGCCGGGCGCCTGACGCGACTCGGCGACATCCTCGGCGCGGAGTTCCGCAGCCATGCTTTCGAGGTCCATGCCGAGCGCGAGGGCGTCGTCGTCGCCGGCTACGCGGCAGCACCTGCGCTGACCAAGGCCAACGCGCTCGGGCAATATCTGTTCGTCAACGGACGCCCCGTGCGCGACAAGCTGATCCTCGGCGCAGTGCGCGGCGCCTATGCCGATTATCTGCCGCGCGACCGGCATCCGGTGCTGGCACTGTTCGTGACACTCGATCCGCGCGAGGTCGATGCCAACGTGCATCCGGCCAAGACTGAAGTCCGGTTCCGCAATGCCGGCCTCGTCCGCGCGTTGATCGTGCACGGGCTGAAGGAAGGCCTCGCACGCGAAGGCCGGCGCACCGCGGCCAATAGCGGCGAGAGCGCGTTGTCGTCATTCCGGCCCGCCTTCACGCCGCCGCGGCCGGCAAGCTGGGACTGGCGTGCCTCGCCATCCGCCCCGATGCCGTCGTTCGACGGATCGGCTGCGCCGGCTTTCGCCGAGCGTGCGCAGGCCGCGTTCGACGTCGGTGCACCGAGCGCTGACATCAGGTTCGAGACGCAGCCGGTGGCCGATCTCGTCGATCGCCCGCTTGGTGCGGCACGCACGCAGTTGCACGAGACCTACATCGTGTCGCAGACCCGCGATGGCCTCATCATCGTCGATCAGCACGCCGCGCATGAGCGCATCGTCTATGAACGGCTGAAGGCCTCGCTCGCCGAGAACGGCGTGCAGCGGCAGATCCTGCTGATCCCAGAGATCGTCGAGATGGACGAGGCCACGGTGGAGCGGCTGCTCGAGCGCAGCGAGGAGCTCGCTTCATTCGGTCTTGTGGTCGAGTCCTTCGGCCCCGGCGCAGTCGCCGTGCGCGAGACGCCGTCGCTGCTCGGCAAGACCAATGCGGGCGGGCTGCTGCGCGATCTCTCCGAGCACATGGCCGAATGGGACGAGGCGCTGCCGCTGGAGCGCCGCCTGATGCATGTTGCCGCCACCATGGCCTGCCATGGCTCCGTGCGCGCCGGCCGAAGGCTGCGGCCCGAGGAGATGAATGCGCTGCTCCGCGAGATGGAGGAGACGCCGAACTCCGGCCAGTGCAATCACGGCCGGCCGACCTATGTCGAGCTGAAGCTTGCGGATGTGGAGAAGCTGTTCGGACGGCGGTGACTACGCGTTGCGTTTCAGAAACACGAACTCCGTGTCGTCATACGCCCGCCGCTCTAATTCCTCGTAGCCTTCCGGCGTCGCGAACTGCGCGGCCTTCGCCTCTTCCACCACCAGCAGCGCGCCTGGCGTCAGCCAGCCACCATCGCGCAAGCTCGCAAGCGCCTTCTCCGCAAAGCCATTGCCGTAGGGCGGATCGAGGAACACCAGCGAGAATGGCTCGACCGGATGCGCGGGGCCGAGATCGGTGGCATCGCGGCGATAGACTTTTGTGACGCCGCCGAGGCCAAGGGTTTCCACATTGTTACGCAACAGCGCCCGCGCCTCCGCGCCGTTGTCCACGAACAGCGTGAACTTCGCGCCGCGTGACGATGCCTCGATGCCGAGCGCGCCGGTGCCGGCAAAGAGATCGAGCACGCGCGCGTCCTCGATCGGATTGTCATAGGCGTGCACGAGGATGTTGAACACGGACTCGCGCAGGCGATCCGCCGTGGGACGGATCTCGCGCGAGGACGGTGAGGCGAGATTGCGCCCCTTCAAGCGACCGCCGACCACGCGCATGCTATTCGTCCCGCGGCGTCAGATCGCGCTTGCCGTGGTAGCCGCGCTTGGGACGGCGCGGCGGGCCGTAGCCGTTCGCCTCGTCCTCGTTGCGCTCGCGGGCTTCGTCGCTGCCGGTACGCTGCACCAGCACGCGACGGCCCTTGCGGTCCGCGATCACGTCGCGCTTGGATGTCTTTGCGCCCTCGCCCTCGGAGGATTTCTTCGGCGTATCGAATTGGGCGCCCGACTTCTCGATCACCTTGTCGCCGAGTTGATCACGCAGCACGCGCGCCCGGATCTCCTCGACCTGCCCCTCGGGGACTTCGCCGAGCTGGAACGGACCATAGGAGACGCGGATCAGGCGGTTCACTTCGAGCCCGAGATGAGCGCAGACGTTGCGCACCTCGCGGTTCTTGCCTTCGCGGATCGCGAACACCAGCCAGACATTGGCGCCCTGGTCACGCTCCAGCGTCGCTTCGATCGGGCCGTATTTCACACCCTCGACCTCGATGCCTTCTTTCAGCTGATCGAGCTGCGCCTGGGTGACATCGCCATGGGCGCGAACGCGGTAGCGCCGCAGCCAGCCAGTGTCAGGCAGCTCGAGCGTGCGCGCGAGGCCACCGTCATTGGTGAGCAGCAGCAGGCCTTCGGTGTTGAAGTCGAGCCGGCCGACGCTGATCAGCCGCGGCAGGCCTTCGGGCAGATTGTCGAACACGGTCGGACGCCCCTCGGGGTCGTCATGCGTCGTCATCAGCCCGCGCGGCTTGTGATAGAGGAACAGCCGCGTCCGCTCGCGCTCCGGCAACGGCTTGCCGTCGACCAGAACGACGTCGTTTGCGGTGATGTCGAGCGCCGGTGAATTGATCACGCGGCCGTTGACGGTGACACGACCCTGCGTGACCATCTCCTCGGCATCGCGTCGCGAGGCGAGGCCCGCGCGCGCCAATGCCTTGGCGATGCGCTCGCCGGCCTTCTTCGGCTTCGGCGCTTCCTCGCGACGCGGGCGTCCTTCGAAATCACGTTCGCGCGCGCGATAGGCGCCGCGGCCGCCGAAGGCCGGACGCTTCTCGAAGATCCTGCTTTCATCTTCGTTTTCACGGCGCGGACGGTCGCGGAAACCGCCTTCGCTGCGCGGATGCTCGTGCCAGTCGGAGCGGCCTTCGGGCCGCTCGCGCGGACGATCGAATTTCGGACGGTCATCGCGCGGCCGATCGAACTTGGGCCGATCACGGAACGGACGATCGCCGGACGGACGATCCTCGCGCGAACGCGAGAAACGCGGACGATCGTCGCCGCCTTCGCGCTTCTGCCAAGGCTTGTCGCCACCGCGATCGCGGCCACCGAAATCCTTGCGCGGCCCGCGATCCGGCGCTCCGCGCGAAAACTTGCGCTCGCCGTCGAACTTGCGCTCCGGACGGTCGCCACGCGGCGCGCGATCACCGCGGTCGAAATTGGGGCGGTCTCCGCGCGGCTTGAAGCTGCGCTCGCCACGATCCTCGCGCGGCCCACGATCGGGTGCGCCGCGTGAAAACTTCCGCTCGCCGTCGAACTTGCGCTCAGGGCGCTCGCCGCGCGGCGCATAGGGCCGCTTGTCGCCGAACTTCTTGTCGCCGAAACGACCGGCGGGACGGGAATCGTCGCGGTCCCGGCGCGGCGGACGGTCGTCGCGGCCATAGGACGGGCGATCACCGCGCGGCTTGAACGGACGCTTCTCGCCATCGCGCGAGGAGCGATCCGAGAACGGACGGTCGCCACGCGGCTTGAAGCTGCGCTCGCCGCGATCCTCACCACCGCGGTCGTCGCGCTTGAAGCGGGGACGATCACTGAAATCACGGCGCGGCGCATCGCCCTCCTCGCGGCGGCGGAAGGGTTTACCCTCACGCGGCGGACGGCTGTCACGGTCGCCACGCGGCGGGCGGCTGTCGCGGTCGCCACGGGGCGGGCGGCTGTCGCGATCACCCCGGCCCTCGGTCTTGCCCTCGAAGCCGCGCTTGGCGAACTTCTTGTCGGGACCGCGCGGCTTGCCGCTGCGGCCCTTCGGGGGTCCCTTGTGCGGTCCCTTGTGCGATCCCTTGGGGGGGCCTCGCCGGCCGCGGGAATCGTTGTCTTTGTCGCTGTCGCGAGGCATGGATAATCTCACTCAGGGGATGGCCAAAAAGCGTTGTGCGCGCTCATTCAGAGCCGCATGCTCAGGCAAATTCGGTAAGCACTTCTGCTGAAGGCGCAGCTACTAGCAGGTTTCTTCGGATGATACGAGGCTTGAAAGCCCCCTCTTTCATGGATTTGGCGCTCAAAACGGCCGAAAACGCCGGAAAGGCGGGCGAAGTCCCGATCGGATGCGTCATCGTCCGGGATTCCGAGGTCATCGCCACCGCCGGTAACCGGACGCTGACCGATCACGACCCCACGGGCCATGCCGAAATCGTGGCGCTGCGCGAGGCCGCCAAGAAGATCGGCAGCGAGCGCCTGGTCGACTGCGACCTCTACGTGACGCTGGAACCCTGCACCATGTGTGCGGGCGCGATCTCCTTCGCAAGGGTCCGCCGGCTCTATTACGGCGCGGCCGACCCCAAGGGCGGCGCGGTCGAGTCAGGCGTGCGGTTCTTCGCCTCGCCCACCTGCCACCACGCGCCTGATGTCTATTCCGGCGTCGGTGAGAGCGAGGCTTCGCGGCTGCTCAAGGCGTTCTTTCGCGAGCGGCGTTAACCGCCTGCGAAGAACGCGCGCAGCGCGTTCGCGGTGACGTCGGGATTCTCTTCGGTGAGGAAGTGGCCGGAATCCACCGGCTGGCCCTCGACATTGGTGGCCCATTGCTTCCAGACGTCGAGCGGCGTCGCGGCGGCCTGGGCAATGCCGACGCCGCCCCACAGCGCCAGCATCGGCACGGTGATCTTCTTGCCGGCGTCGAAATCGACCTTGTCGAGGTCGTAGTCGATATAGGCGCCGGCGCGGTAATCCTCGCACATCGCGTGGATGCGGGCGGGATCGCGGAACGGGGCGATGTAGTGCTCGAGCGCGCGCTTGTCGATCGCATCCAGCGTCTTCGACTTGGTCTGGCTCGCCATCTTGAAGCGCAGGAAGAACTCGCCCTGGCCCGATATCAGCGTCTCCGGCAGCGGCGCGGGCTGGGCGAGAAACGTCCAGTGATAGATCTTCAGCGCGTAGGCGCGGTTCATCCGCTCCCAGTAATTATAGGTGGGCAGGATATCGAGCACCGCGAGCTTCGACAGCCTTCCGGGATGATCGAGCGCCAACCGGTACGACACGCGGCCGCCGCGATCGTGGCCGGCGAGCGCGAAGTGGACGTGGCCGAGTTGCTCCATCGCCTCCACCATGGCCTTGGCCATCGCGCGCTTGCTGTAGGGCATGTGCAGCGCATCGCTCTCGGGCATGTCGGACCAGCCATAGCCCGGCAGATCGGCGATGATCAGCGTGAACTGCTCGGCCAACTCAGGCGCCACGCGGTGCCACATCACATGCGTCTCGGAGAAGCCGTGCAGCAGCAACAGCGGCGGCCCCTTGCCACCGACGCGGGCGAAGATGCGGCCGAACGAGGTGTTGATCCATTCGGAGGCGAAGCCGGGATAGAGGTCGGCGAGATCGGACATCGGTTCCATCCCCTGGATGTCGAAAAACAACCCCATGCACAGCAGCACGGTGATTTCGGCGGAGGACGCTAAGCCCAACAGCCGATTGCGCATCTAGGCAATGTCGATGTGGCGGCGCGATGGCGCGCGCGTGCTAGCCCTTCGCCTTCTCGGCTTCCACCGCCTGCCAGCCGATATCGCGGCGGCAGAAGCCATCAGGCCATCTGATGCGGTCCACGGCCTGATAGGCGCGCGCCTGCGCTTCGGTCACGGTTGCACCGAGCGCGCAGACATTGAGCACGCGGCCGCCATTGGCGAGGATCGCACCATCCTTCGCAACGGTGCCGGCGTGGAAGATCTCGGCGGTCTCGACCTTGGCGGCGTCATCGAGCCCCTCGATCTCAGTGCCCTTCTGGTAGTCGCCGGGATAGCCCTTCGCCGCCATCACCACCGTCAGTGCAGACTCCGGATACCAGCGCAGATCGAAATTCTTGAGCTGGCCATCAACTGACGCAAGGAACGCCGGCACGATGTCCGACATCATGCGCATCATCAGCACCTGGCATTCAGGGTCGCCGAAGCGCACGTTGAACTCGAACAGTTTTGGGCCCTGCGTCGTCAGCATGATGCCGGCATAGAGAATGCCGCGGAACGGCGTGCCGCGCTGCTTCATGCCTGATACCGTCGGCAGGATGATCTTGGCCATGATCGCGTCGTGGATCGCAGGCGTCACCAGTGGCGTCGGCGAATAGGCGCCCATGCCGCCGGTGTTCGGACCGAGATCATGGTCGAACACGCGCTTGTGGTCCTGCGCGGAGGCGAGCGGAATGGCGGTCTCGCCGTCGCAGAGCGCAAAGAAGCTGATCTCGCGGCCTGCGAGAAACTCCTCGATCACGACCTCAGTGCCGGCATCGCCAAAGGCGCCCTCGAACATCATGGCGATGGCGTCCTCGGCCTCGCGCACGGTCTTGGCGACGACGACGCCCTTGCCGGCGGCAAGGCCATCGGCCTTCACCACGATCGGCGCGCCCGTGCTCTGCACGTAGGCACGCGCGTCATTGGCGTTGGTGAAGCGCTTGTAGGCGCCGGTCGGAATGCCGAACTCGGTGCACAGCGCCTTGGTAAAGCCCTTGGAGCTTTCGAGCTGGGCGGGGATCTTGTTCGGCCCGAACGCCTTGATGCCCGCGGCGGTGAGATCGTCGACGATGCCGGCCGCCAGCGGCGTCTCCGGGCCGACCACCACCAGCTCGACCGCGTTCGCCTTGCAGAAGGCGATCACGGCGGCATGGTCGGCGACATCGAGCGCCACGCATTCCGACTCGCGCGCGATGCCGGCATTGCCGGGCGCGCACCAGAATTTGGTCACCAGGGGGGACGCTGCGATTTTCCACGCCAGGGCATGTTCGCGGCCGCCGGAACCGAGGAGGAGAATGTGCATCGAGGGCTCGAAATGAGGGGTTTTTGCTGGGGGCGGAGGTCGCACGAATCGGGGCGGGTCTCAAGGGGGTGTTGCCCCGCACTCCCCGTCATTCCGGAGCGTGCGGTTGGGCGCGAATCGGGAATTCACCGGGCCCAGAAAATGCAAACCGGTTGGCGACGCTACGAAATTTGCCTCCGCTTCAGCGGAAAAACGAACATTGCCGAAACTGCCGCTGTCCCCACCGGGTCGCGAATGCTCCAAGGTCGTTTTGGAATTCCAGCGATCCAGTTTTGAATGGCTGAGGGCAGTTTCGCGCGGCAAAGCAACAAGCATGTGGAAGGGCCGCCGTGCTGCTGAAGGTTGCGCGGAAACTTCGATATAGTGGTCAGGAAGATGGGGTAGGACACGCAATAATGGGAAAGAGACGCGGGCAACGCAGGCCGACTACGCGACCAAAGCGACCGAGCGCTCCCACGGCGGACGAAAGTCCAAATATCCCGGCTACCGTGCCGCAGCGACCAAGCGAATCTTTGGACACCGCAGCAGCCGTTGACGCCATCGCGGAAGCTAACCTGCGGCTAACACGCTGGTTAGTGATATGGACCGCTGTGCTTGCAATCGTCGCCGGCGTAACTGCGGGCGTTGGCTACGTACAGTGGAAAGCGTTGCTCAAGACCGATGGTACAACGCGCGAAGCGTTTACGGCAGTTCAACGCCCCTTCATCATTGCGACTGGCCTAGCGGCATCCCAAGACCTTCCCGCCTATTGGACTTTCCAGACTACTTTAGAGAACACAGGCAGCACGCCTACCAAGAATATGACGGTGACTTCTGCTGTGTCATTCTCGGTGCCTGTGTTGCCTGATAGCCCCGATGATCCTGGGGAATTGAAGAAAGTGTCAAACGACGCGTATCCCACCGTTACTGACCACTTCATCGGCCCTCATGGGAAAGTAGCCGTTGACGCAATCTCGCTGATAACTAAGACGCTTGAAGAAATGGCTGACAGGCGGGCCGACTTCTTTGTGTATGGTATCGCGAGATACAACGACCAGTTCGCTGAGACGGTCGAACGCTTGACCAAGTTCTGCTTTGTGGTTCGCCCATACAAGGGACCAAGCGGCTTGACGCTCCAAAATCGCGGCCTCTGTCATCATTGGAATTGCGGCGATGAAGATTGTCAGCGAGATAAGCGGGAATACGAAGCGGAGCGTGCAGACTTTTTGAAGAAGAACCCCAACGCCAAAGAGGTCGCCAAGGACATACCAATCGCAGCTATTGTCCCCTTCTATCCGATCCCCCTAGTCAAGGTGCAATGATGGCGATTCGCTCTATCCAGCGAGTTGCCTCCACTAAGCACCAAAACTGAAGCATCAGTTGACATTGTTTAGTGCACTGTCACCGTAATTCTCAGGATCGTAGTGCGCTGAGCGATAAGGAAGATAAGGCGGCATTATGACCACCGAAGAGGCTAAGTTGAGCGCCAAGGGAGCGCAGGAATTGAAGGCAGCCAACGATAATCCATGGTACTGCCTCGCGACCCTGCGTGGGGAGCAGCCCACAGATCGCTTTGATCTTGAGCTTGCCGAGAAGAACCGTCTTGCCTTTCAACAATGGTTCGGGGACATCCCAGAAGGGCAGCGAGTTCAGTTAGCCGTTGATTTCGAAAAGCGAGTGGGTGGCAGAAGTTTGGCGCCCCCCCAACGGTCAGCGCAACCGGACTTTTCTCACACGCGCTTTGACCGCCGCCTTGCGCTTGTCTCTTTCGTTTTTCTCCGGTCTCCAACTTTTCGCTCGAGCCGATTTCACGCCAACGTGGATTTCAGCGAGGCGCAATTCCACGGACCAACTGACTTTCGTTCAGCAACGTTCTCTGAGAAGGCAATTTTTCGATCCGCCGTGTTCACCGACTCCGTTGATTTTTCAGAGGCGACTTTCTCAGGCGGAATAGATTGTCAAAATGCAAGTCTCGCGAGCCCGAAATTCGGCAGGGCAACTTTCTCCGACAGCGCCCTATTTCGTTCGGTAACTATCGACGGCCCGGCCAGCTTTCAAGCAGCGAAATTCTTCGCCGGCACAAATTTTGGCTCCGCGAATTTCAACGGCATCGCGGATTTCGGTTTTGCAAACTTCTCTGAGCACGCGATCTTTCGCAAGACGAAGTTCTCCGACATAGCGGACCTTGGGAACGCGACGTTTTCCAACTCTATCCATTTCATCAACGCGAGCTTCAAAGGCGACACTATCTTTAGTCGAGTTTCATTCAAAGGCCGAGTGCCGGATTTTCGTGGTGCAACAATGCACGAGGCGACCGAGTGGCACGGAGTAACTTGGCCAGATCCGCCGAAGGAAAAACATGAAGCGCAACAGCAGGTCTATGCTTACGAACGGCTAAAGCAGGAAATGGAGCGACTGAAGAAGCACGAAGACGAACAGACGTTTTTTCGCAAAGAATTGCGCGCGCGGCGGGGGTTGTTTCGCGGACCGGGTGCGTGGCTTCTGAACTTTATCTACGAAGCAGCGAGCGACTACGGCAACAGCCTCGTCCGACCACTGTTGTGGCTTGTGGGTGTATTTGTCGTCGGCGCCGTCATTTTCATGAGGGCAGCCGCTCCCCTTCCCTCCTGCACCTCGATTTTGTCGACTGACCTTGCTGTCAAGATTAGCTTCGCTAATGTTTTCGTCTTTCTGCCTGACAAGCGGGAAATCATGACCCCCGAAGTGTTGTCTTGCTGGTCGAATACGGCGCGGGCTGTGAGCGCCGCGCAGTCTATTTCAAGCGTCGTGCTACTCTTCCTTCTCGGCCTTGCGATACGCAATCGGTTCCGCATGAAGTGAAACTGAGTCCACAGCACGACGGAGGAGGCTACACCTCCTTCCCCGCAATGATCTCCTGCAACGTCGCCAGATGCCGTGCGAAAGCGCCGCGGCCGGTGGCGGTGGCGGTCACTGTCGTCTGCGGCTTCTTGCCCACGAAGACCTTGTCGGCATTACAGCGACAGTGCATCAGATTCCAAGACCGGCACATCAATTGACATAGTTTCGTGCACTGTCACCATAATCGCCGCCGGCTGTCGGCGCGGACGGTATTTGCGCAAACCCTGACATTCGGCCGGATCCAGAAGTCTCGGATGGGCCAACAGAAGACACCGCGTCGTTGGCGCGCCGCTGATCAGGTGACCCGATCCAGCCGCTCATCGATCTCCTGGCGAAGAAGACTGAAATCGATAGGTTTGGTCAGTAACCCAGCGGCTCCAAGTTCAACCGCCCTCTTCTTCGTGTCATCGTCACCGTATGCCGTAATCATAATAACGGGCACACTCGGCCGCACGGCCTTCACCCGCGGCAACATTTCGAGTCCGCTCATGCCGGGCATGTTGATATCGGACAGAATCAGAATGAGCGAGGGATCGGCGATCGCCTTGACTTGCTCAAGAGCAGCCGGTGCGGAGGCGGCAAATTCCATGGTGAACCGACCGGCGCGCAAGTCGCGCCTGAAATGTTGACGGAACATGCTTTCGACATCCGGCTCATCGTCGACCACCAGAATGTATGTGCTCACTTCGTTTCTCCGGGGGTCTTTTGCATCAAAACCTTGCGTCGGAGAGTGACAATGAACTCGGTAAATGCGCCGAGCTCGGTCTCGACCTCGATTGTGCCGCCGTGCTGCTTCACGATGATGTCGTGGCTCATGGACAGGCCGAGCCCGGTGCCTTCGCCTGCAGGCTTCGTGGTGAAGAAGGGATTGAACATCTTCTCCTTCACCTCGGGCGTGATACCGATCCCGTTGTCACGAATACGAACTTCGACGTGGTCGCTGCCGCCGCGGGTAATCGCCGTAACCTGCGGATCGAACTCGGTCCCCTCACTGTCGGCCTTGCGCTTGGCCACCGCATAGAAACCGTTGGAGATCAGGTTGAGCAGCACGCGGGTGATTTCCTGCGGAAACGCTTCGACCATGCCCGCTTGCGGATCGAAGTCGCGCTGCAGGGTCACGTTGAACTGCGGCTTCTCCGCGCGGGCGCCGTGATAGGCGAGGTTGAGACTCTCGTCGACCAGCGCATTGACGTCGGCGGGGCGATGCTCGCCGGAACCCTCGCGCGAGTGCAACAGCATGTTCTTGACGATAGAGTCAGCGCGCTTGCCATGGTGCACGACCTTGGAAAGATTGTCTTTCAAGGTCCCGGTTATCTCATCGATGTCGGCGCGAATCGCTTCGTCGAGCGCGACAGGACTCAACGACTCCTTCAGCTCATCCGTCAACTCGGCCGACAGCGCCGCGAAATTGTTGATGAAATTGAGCGGGTTCTTGATTTCATGTGCGATACCCGCGGTGAGCTGGCCGAGCGAGGCCAGCTTCTCGGTCTGAACCAGACGGTCTTGCGCCGTACGCAGGTCATCGAGCGAGGCAGCAAGCTCGCTCGTGCGGATCTGGACCTCATTGAACAATCGGACGTTTTCGATCGCGATCACCGCCTGATCCGCGAAGCCGGTCACCAGCTCAATCTGCCGATCGGTAAACGGCCGGACCTCCTGTCGCGTCAAGATGAAGACGCCGATCGGCACGCCCTCGCGCAAGAGGGGAATGCCCAGCATCGTCCGGTAATCGCCTAAACGCTGATATTCCGACGCCCGGTAGTCAGGGTCCGCAAGGACATCATGATTGTGAATGGGCTTGCCTTCGAGCGCGACACGGGACGTCGTACTGTGCGTCCCTGCGGTAAACGGATGCTCGTCGGCATAGGCAATGAGTTCAGCCGAAAATCCAAAATTTGAAACCCACCGATACACGTCACCTTTCTTTTGAAAGATGCAGGCACGATCGGCGTCACAGAGTCTCGCGGCAGAGACGACAAGCGTGTCCAGCACGGTTTGCAAATCAAACGCCGAGCGGCTGATGACCTTGAGCACGTCTGCGGTCGCGGTCTGCACCTGTAGAGCCTCGCTAAGGTCGGCAGTGCGCTCGCGCAATTCGGTCAACAGGCGCGCGTTTTCAATGGCGATCACCGCCTGGCTTGCAAAGTTCGTCACCAGATCGATCTGCTTGCCATCGAAGGCATGAACACTCTGCCGAAAGAGGGCGATCACGCCGACAATGTCGCTCTCTCTCATCATCGGTACGAGCAGGAGCGTTCGAGCACCGCCGAGTTCGACCAGCTCCACGAGGGGTGGGAAACCGGTGAGATAAGCCGGCTCTTGCATGACGTCGACGATATGAACGAGGTCGCGGGTTGTGATCAGCCGTCCGAGCGGATCAATCGGCGGCGGATTGATGACTGGATTCCGCGAGAAGGTTTCCGCGAAAGCCGGCGGAAGGTTGAACATCGAGGTACAACGGAAGCCGCCATTTTCGAGCAGGAGCAGCAGGCCAAACTGGGCTTCACAGATACTGCTCGCGTTGGAGAGGATCGTCTGGAAAACCGGATCGAGCTCGCCGGGCGAACGACTGATGACCTGCAAGACGTCCGAGGTCGCGGTTTGATGTTGAAGCGCTTCATGCAGATCGGCGGACTTCGCCTGCACCTCATCAAACAGCCTTGCGTTCTGGATGGCGATCATCGCCTGGTCCGCGAAGGTTTGGACCAAATTGATCTGGGTTTCGGTGAAAGGGCCCGGTTGTGGGCGCGTCAGGACGAGCACCCCCTCGACATTCTCGTCCCTGAGCATGGGTACCCCGAGGGCGGCACGAATTCTGTTGAGAGAACTCGCCGGCATTTCCATTTCCGGGTCGGCGGAAACGTCGAGAATAACCTCGATCTGACCCGACGCGATGACCCGGGAGGTGGCCGAACCGCGGCCTGCGCTCGGCGGGTTCTGCCTCCAATATTCAAGGAAGCCCGGGGTCGTATCCGAGGCCGCTTTCAGCGGAAAGGTGCCGGTGTCTCCATCGCGAAGGAAAATCGATCCTCGATTTGCGCCGCACAATTCGACGGCGGTCTTTATCAGCGTTTCGAGGACTGTCTGAAGATCGAAGTGCGATCGACTGATGATCTTGAGCACGTCGGCGGAAGCAGCTTGTTGAGTGAGAGATTCATCGAGCCTGCGTCGCAGTTCACCCTCTGCACGCGCGGAAACGTCACCAGCTCCGTCAGCCACATTCGCCGCCTTAATGCCTGACGCCGCCAGAGCCAAAGTTCGGCCGCTTTCCGCTCAGCAACCCGATCAGCTTGCGCCGCCTCCCTCATGTTCCTTACGATGCAAGCAAAGAAGATGAAAGCATTACCGATCAACGCCAGGTTGGCATAAAGTTGAAAGGCGAAGCATTGGAGTTCCAACTTCGGAACGGCTCAATGGTGCAGCTGACGCATGCCGGCGGGGGCTACCATTGGTATTGAGCGGATCGTCGGCACGACGGCTCGGCGCTACACCTGCTTCCCCGCAATGATCTCCTGCAACGTCGCCACGTGTCGCGCGAACGCGCCGCGGCCTGTCGCGGTGGCGGTCACCGTCGTCTGCGGTTTCTTGCCCACAAAGGCCTTGTCGACCGCGACGTAGCCGGCCTTGGCCAGCGTCTCGATGTGCGCGCCGAGATTGCCGTCGGTGGCGCCGGTGAGTTTCTTCAGCCGCGTGAATTCGAGACCAGCCGTCGCCGGCAGCGAATTCAGTGCGGCCATGATCTTGAGCCGCAGCGGCTGGTGGATGATGTCGTCGAGCTCGGCCATTGGTGCTAGCTCCGTCGCATCCAGAGGCCGCCGACGATCAGCCCTGCGCCATTGACGACGGCCATCCACGGCAGGAAGGCATCGCCCAAGACGAAGACATAGCCGATCAGCGTCAGCGCGGTGATCGCAAGCGCGATCACGACGAAGGCCGTGCCGAACCAGAGACCTGCCACCGCATAGAACAGCATGAAATAGATCGTCCAGAACGCGCCCTGCTCACGCGGCGAGAAATGGCCGAGCACATGCACGCAGAGGAAGCCGAAGGCGATGAACATCAGGAAGGCAAACAGCACCCGCATGTCGAAGCCTCGCCCCCCGGTCGAGGCCCGGTTCGCGGCGCTGATCGCAAACGTGCCGGCGATGCCGAGGACGTAGACCGCGAGCCAGTAGTAATTGGCGCCATGGGGCAAGAGCCAGGTCGCGATGTTGGCTGCGAACACCAGTCCGCCCCACAGGATCATCATCTGGCTGGCAAGGTCGTAGACCCGCGATTGCCTGACACGATGGACCATGTCGTCGATGTCGGCGAGTGCCTCGGCCGCCTGCTTGCTGTCGATCATATCGGCTCCCATCAACCCGGCATCGGTGCGACATCGCGCGGGCTCTCGCCGGCGAGACGTCGTTTGCGCGCACGGCCGATCGTGCGCATGAGCGCGTAGCCGATCAGGAACATCGCGGCTTTGCTGACGATGCCGTAGATCGACATGACCGCCGACCAGGTCGCAACGTCGAAGTTGAGCGCGACGATCACGTTGAGCGCGGCCGAGAAAAACATCAGGCCCGACCAGGCGTAGCCGACGATGATTGCGATGTCAGGCACCAGCTCGAGCGCGATCGGTGGCAGATAGCGATTCATCCAGCCGCGCTTCAGCATCACGATGCCGACGACGATGTAGATCACGCTCGGCTTGATCATGACGAAACGCGGGTCGTTGGTGAGCAGCGTGACGGTGCCGGCGCCGAGCACCAGAAACAGGCTCATCCATTGCATGGTGTCGATCGGCTTGCGGCGCGCGACTTGCCAGCCGATCTGGGCGAGGCCCAGCACCATGCCGAGCACCACCGACAGGGTGACGTTGTGGGTCAGCAGATAGAGCACGAGGAAGAGCAGCGTCGCCGCCATGTCGAGCAGCAGCAATTTTCCGGCTTCGAACAGGTTTTTCATGACTGGCCAGCTCCGCGCGTTGCCACGTCCTCGGCGATCGCATTGACGGCCTTCGGGTTGGTGACCATGCCCATGTGGTTGACGCCCTCGATCAGCTTGACGTCGATATCAGGCTTGATGGCCTGCACGGTCGCGGCATATTTGGCCGAGATCATCATCTCGTCTTCAGTGCCGCCGAAGATCGTCATCGGATGCGTCACCGCGGGCAGATCAAGGCGATAGCCGCGGGTGGCAAAGTTGCGCATCAGGCGATCGGAATAGGTCGCCGTCAGAATCCGTTCCGAATTCGGCGGCACCGCGAAGGCGAGCACCGGAAGCTGCGCGCAGCAGTCGATGCCGAGCTTGCGCAGCGCGGCGAGGCCGAGGAAGCGCGGAATGTCGGCATTGGCCCAGCCGCCGGAATGCGCGACATTGGTCGGCGCGTCATAGCCGAGATAGGGCGCGACCAGCACGGTGCGGACGAACAGGTCCTGGATGATCGGCGTCGCGGCGATGCGCAGCGAGAAGCCGGCGCCGGCGGAATGGCCGACCAGTGTCAGCGGCAAATCAGGCGCGCTCTTTCTGATATGGGCGACGAAGTCGACGAGGTCGTCCTCGAGCTGGCCGACATAGCCGATATCGCCGCGCGTGCCGGAGGCACCGTGGCCGCGCGTGTCCAGCGCCCAGGTCTCGACGCCGTGTGAGGCAAGCGCGGCCGTGAGCGCGTGGTTGACCGTGCCGGAGGAGCCAGACGAGCCATGGATGAAGATGGCGCCGCGGTCGGTCGCTGTTCCCTTCGGCTGATAGTGGCGATAGCCGAGCCAGGTGCCGTCGCGGGCCTGGAAACGCTCGAGCGGCGGCAGTGTGGACCAGTCGATACCCTTGGCGGAGTCCGAGACGGAGCGCAGCTCCGGCGGTCGCTCCAGCGGCGTCGCGATCAGGGCGGTGAAGATCAGCGCCACGGCGCCGACCGCGCACAGACTCCATTTGAGCAAGCCCAGCACCCCTCGCGGCAGACGCATCGCCATGGTCGAAACTCTCTGACCAGATCATTAGTAGAGAACTCTATAATACAGAGTACTCTTGCGATCAAGAGCCTGGATGGCGCTGGCTCGCGAAAATCCTTAACGTCTGAAACGACCCCAACATGCCGAATCGTGTGCCGATGCCGCCTGCGGAACCCCTGCTCAATACGCCCGAATTCACCGTTTCCGAGCTCTCCCAGTCCCTGAAACGGACGGTGGAGGACACCTATGGCCATGTCCGGGTCCGCGGCGAGATCTCCGGGTTCCGCGGCGCCCATTCCTCGGGCCATTGCTATTTCGCGCTCAAGGACGAGAGCGCCAAGATCGAGGCGGTGATCTGGAAGGGCGTGCACGGCCGCATGCGCTTCAAGCCCCAGGAGGGGCTGGAGGTGATCGCGACAGGCAAGCTCACGACCTATCCGGGGTCGTCGAAGTACCAGATCGTCATCGAGGCGCTGGAGCCGGCCGGCATCGGCGCGCTGATGGCGCTGATGGAGGAGCGGAAGAAGAAGCTCGCCGCCGAAGGCCTGTTCGACGAGGCGCGCAAGCAGCTGTTGCCGTGGCTGCCCGAGGTGATCGGCGTGGTGACCTCGCCGACCGGCGCCGTCATCCGCGACATCCTGCATCGGCTGGAGGACCGCTTTCCCCGTCACGTGCTGGTGTGGCCGGTGAAGGTGCAGGGCGAAGGCTCGGCAGAACAAGTCGCGGCCGCGATCCGCGGCTTCAACGCGCTGCCCGAGGGCGGCAAGATTCCGCGGCCCGACGTGCTCATCGTCGCGCGCGGCGGCGGCTCGCTTGAGGATCTCTGGTCGTTCAACGAGGAGATCGTGGTTCGCGCCGCGGCCGAGAGCATGATCCCGCTGATCTCGGCGGTGGGCCACGAGACCGACATCACGCTTATTGATTTTGTCGCCGACAAGCGCGCGCCGACGCCGACGGCGGCCGCTGAAATGGCAGTCCCCGTGCGCAGCGATCTCTTTGTCGAGGTCGCCGATCTCGGACGCCGGACCCACGCTTATTGGATGCGCGCGCATGAGAGCCGGCGCAACGAATTGCGCGCGGCGGCGCGCGCGCTGCCGGCGGCCGGCGATCTCTTGGCGATCCCGCGACAGCGGCTGGATTCGGCGGGTGGTGCCCTGCCCCGCGGATTGAAGGCGAATACGCACGCGCATTTCCGCAGGTTCACCGCGGCGAGCGCGAAGCTGACGCTGCGGGTGCTGCACGGGCAGATCGCGCAGGCCGGCCACCGGCTCACGGTGTGCGGCGAACGGCTTGGCCTGTCGACGCGCTCACTGCTGCGGCAACGGCGCGACCGCTTCGCCGGACTTGAAGTGCGGCTGCGCGCCTCAAAGCTTTCGAATGCGCAGGCACAGCGCAACGCAATTGCGCGGCAACGCGAGCGCACGCATCGACTTTCCGAACGCGCGGGCCGTGCGCTGGCGACGCTGATGCAGCGGCTTGATGCGCGCGTCGAGAACAGCGGCAAGCTGCTCTCCGCCCTCTCCTATCGCGGCGTGCTCGCGCGCGGCTTCGCGCTGGTGCGCGATGAGGCCGGGCATCCGCTGCATTCGGCCGATAGCGTCGGACCGAATGCGCGGATCGCGATCGAGTTCGCGGATGGACGTGTGGGCGCGACGGCGGATGCCGATCGACCGGCGCCGACGGGCAAGCGCGCGCCGAAGCCAGTGGCGCAGGAAGCAAAGCCCGCACTGAGGCGCGTGGGCAAGCCGGTGGATCAGGGCAGTTTGTTTTGAGGGCGGCGGCGCCCGCTCTCACCACGTCATCGCGAGGAGCTCTTGCGACGAAGCAATCCAGACTGCCTACTCGGAGGGATTCTGGATTGCTTCGCTGCGCTCGCAATGACGATGTGGAAACAGCCCGCCCCCTACCGGCAGGACAATCCCGCGTCCATGGTGGTCCAGAAGCCGCAATGATCAGGCGCGCTCGGGGGCGAGCCGGCCTTGGCTTCGAACAGGAACACTGCGACCGTGAAGACGACCAGTGCGGATGAGAAGATGACGATGCGGTTGCGCATGAGAGATGCGTTTAGCCGACATCATGGTCGAACTAAGGCATCGTCTTGCGATGAAACCGCCTTGAGGCGCGATCCGTAGTTTCCCGGTCGGCCATCTCAGTCCGTGCAGGGCGGTGGTCGATGCGGGGCTGTCCGCCTCACACTGTTCCTCGGGCGGCCCCGCCTCCGCCTTCGCCCCTACGGAGCGACGGCGCGACAAGTCCGCTCTACGAGCGACGGCGCGGCGAGCCCGTTTACCGCGCCAGCCACTCCGCGACTTCCTTCTGCGACTCCGCGCGGGCCTCGGAATCGGTTCCGAGATGACCATGCTCGGGAACGGCCGCGTCGCTGCTGGCGGCGGCGGCGTGCAGGGGCGTGTTGGCGCGGTCGAAATCATGATAGGCGCCGGGATAGACCACGATGCGCGCGAGCGCGCTGCGGCCATGGGCGCCGTCCACCATCTGCCGGCAGGCCGGTGGCGAGGAGACGTCGTCATTGGCGCCGATCAGCACCAGCGTCGGAACCCGTGCGCTCCAGCCGAGACCGGCGGAGATCCGGCAATCCGGATAGAACGCGATGGCGGCGCGGAAGTCCGGCGCCGCATCACGCGATGCGCTCTGCGGACGCACCGCCCAGAGCAGCGCGCTGGCGCCGTTGGCCCAGCCGATCAGGCTGACGCGGTCGCGCGCCACCCAGCCCTGCTTCATCAGCCAGGCGCGCGAGGCCGCAATGTCGGTGACGCGTTCGCGCCGCGCCTTGACGTGGATATCCTTGACGCGGCACTGCGGCCCGAGCTCGCGCGAACCGTAACTATCCGGCAGCAGCACGGCGTTGCCGGCCTTCAGCAGACGCTCGGCCCAATCGCGATAGCGCGGCTGCACGGAATCGGAATGGCCGCCGAGACCGCCGCAACCATGCAGCGCAATCACGGTCGGAAACGGGCCGTTGCCCTCGGGCTTGAACAGCTGCGCATGCAGGACGCCGGATGACAGCGGAATCTCGACCGCCTGCGGCACAGGCACTGGGGCGGCATGCGCGGATGACATCAGCAGCGTCAGGAACAGGGCGGTCAATCGAAGGCGCATCGGACTCAGTCGCAGGAGGTGCCGCACGGCCTCAAGAACTATCATGCTGATACGGCGGCAAAACATCACAAACCGGTGGGTTTAACGGGCGGACAAGCCACCCTATCTGTGCTACGTCAGGTCCAACACATCGTGCCCTCTCACGGAGACTTTCGACCGTGCTGAACAAGTTCGGCCCCTCGGGCCATGGCGAAGCCCAGGTGCAATATCTCGACGGCGATTTCCGCGTGATCTCGCCGGGGACCTTCGTGCGCTGCGCCATCTCAGACACGCGGATCCCGCTCGACGAGTTGAAGTACTGGAGCGTGGATTTGCAGGAAGCCTACGCCACGCCCGACGCCGTGCTGCAGCGGCATTTCCCCAACGCGCCGAAGCCGCAATCGTAAGGCCTCGCCCGCGTGGCTATTGCTGCGGCTTACCATCCGTGCCCACGCAGGTCTTGATCGCACTCTTGCGCGCTTCGCCGACCAGCTTCTGATCGATCGCCTGCTTCAGGCAATCGGTCCGCGCCTGCGCCATGCAGAGCTGCATCTGGTCGCGCTTGTCCTGCCCCTTGAGACCTTGCGTGGTCGCGAGACAACCCACGCGCTTGGTCGCAGGAACCGGCTCTGTGGCGGCGGGAGCCGCGGGCGCCGGCGGCGTCTGCGCGAGCACGGGCGCAACAATCAGACAGACAAGGCTGGCGGCAACGGCAGCAGAGGACAGTTTCATGGCGTTCTCCGGGATCGCAGAAAAGCGATAGGGGTTTTGCGATGAATGTCTGCTGAATGGGGATAGGGTGGATTAGCCTTGCAGATGTGCGAAGCGCATCTGCTCGGCGTAACTCCCCATGCTTCAGCGAATGCGGGACGAAGTTGGTGGGTTACGCCCCGCAACTGCGCTTTGCGCAGTCGCAGGTCTAACCCACCCTACGAAATCATCGCATGCTGAAGCGCCGCTCGCGGGCCTTGTAGAGATGATCGCTGATCAATTGCTTGAGCTTGGCCGGATCGTCGAACTCGAGCTGGACCGCGAACGGCACCATGCCGTCAGGCACGCCCTCGGTACCGCGCAGGCGGGCGAGATCTTTTTCCGTGCTCACCAGCGTGAGCTGCTCGCGCTGCGCTTCGGCTGCGAGTGCGGCGAGTTCATCGCGCGAGAACATGTGGTGATCGGCGAAAGGACGCGTGCGCGCGACCTCGATGCCGCAGGCGCGCAAGCTGCGGAAGAAGCGCTCGGGATCGCCGATGCCGGCAAAAGCGAGCACCGGCTTGCCCAGCAGTCTTGCAACCGAGACAGCATCCGGCTTCAGTCGCGCGCGCAACACCGGCTTGTTGCGCGCGGCAATCTCGGCTGCGACACCATCGGCGGCATGACCGTCGCCGATCAGCACCAGCGCATCGGTGCGCGCGAGCTGCGATCTCAGCGGCGCGCGCAAGGGACCGGCGGGAAACACCTTGCCGTTGCCGAGGCCGCGCGCGCTGTCGATCACGATCAGCGAGGCATCCTTCAGAAGCCGCGGGTTCTGAAAGCCGTCATCCATCAGAATCACGGTGGCGCCTTGCGACTTCGCCAGCGCGACGCCGTCTATACGATCGCGTGCCACGGCGACGGGCACGTCACGTACCATCATCAGCGGCTCGTCGCCGATGTCGGCGGCGGTTTGACGTTCGCGGTCGACCATGACAGGGCCGTGCAAGCGTCCGCCATAGCCGCGGCTGAGCACCACCGGCGTCTCTCCGAGCTCGCGCAGGAGTTTCGTCAGCGCCAGCACGGTCGGCGTCTTTCCGGCACCGCCGACATGGTAGTTGCCGACGCAGAGCACGGGGATGCCGGCGTCAAAGCCCCTGCGCGCCATGCGGCGCGCAGTGATCGCGCCATAGAGCGCGCCCAATGGGCTGAGCAGATGTGACTTCGGGGAACGCGGCCGGTACCAGAAGGCCGGCTCACGCATTGGCCGCCCCCATCTCGATCCGCAACTGCATCAGATACGGCTCGAGCGCCGTCATGGTGCGATCGAGTGCGCCGCCGAGTTCCTCGACGACGCCGGCGCCCGCGCGCTGCATCTTGTCGCGCACGGCAGGCTCGGCGAGCAGCAGGCCGAGCTGCTTGACCAGCGCCTCCTGCGTGTCGGCCACACGCGCACCGCCGCTTTGGTCGAGGGCCGCATAGAGATCGCTGAAATTGGCGACGTTCGGCCCGTGGACGATCGCAGCGCCGAGCTTGATCGCCTCGATCGGATTCTGGCCGCCTTCCCCCACCAGCGATTTGCCGATGAACACGATTTGCGAGAGGCGGTAGAACAGGCCGAGCTCGCCCATGGTGTCGGCGACATAGACGTCGGTCGTCGCCGACAACTGCTCGTCGCGCGAGCGCAAGGCCGGCTTCAGGCCCGACGCCGTGATCATGCCTGAGATCTGGGAGCCGCGATCCGGATGCCGCGGCACGATCACGGTCAGAAGATGCGGGAAGATGCCGACGAGGCTGCGATGCGCGGCGACCAGCATCTCGTCTTCGCCGGGATGGGTCGAGGCCGCAACGATGATCGGCCGGCCGCGCGTCATCGCCATCAGCCGTTCGAGTTTGGCGGGATCAGCCGGCGGCGCCGGCACGTCGAGCTTGAGATTGCCCGTGGTGACGACGTCGCGGCAGCCGAGCGTGGAGAAGCGTTCGGCATCGGTCTTCGATTGCGCCAGGCAAATGTCGAAGCGCGACAGCAGCGCCGAGATGGTGCCGTGCATCCGCCGCCAGCGCGGGAAGGAACGCGGCGACATCCGCCCGTTGATCAGCACCATCGGCACACGGCGCGAGGCGCCCGCCAGGATCAGGTTCGGCCACAGATCCGATTCGATGAACAGCGCCAGCGACGGCTTCCAATGGTCGAGGAAGCGCGCGACGTAGCGCGGGGAATCATACGGCACATATTGATGGATGACGTCGGGCGGGAAACGCTTGGCCGCGATCGCCGCCGACGTGACCGTGCCCGATGTGAGCAGGATGCGCAGATTGAGATCGCGCAGCCGTTCGATCAGCGCGGCCGCGGCCAGCACCTCGCCGACGCTGGCGCCGTGGATCCAGACCAGCGGGCCATGCGGCCGCACATCCCTGGAGAGCCCGCGCCGTTCGCTGACGCGCGCGGGATCCTCCTTGCCCTGCTTCAGCCGCCGCTTGATCAGCGCGGGCGCGAGCGGCACGAGGCTCGTCGCCAGACGCCGATACATCCGCAGCGTCATCGGAAGCGCGTTGGGCAGCGAGCTAGCCATCTGTGGGCCCCGGACGACCAAGCTGCGCGTAGGCGCGGCGGGTCGTTTCGTTCAGCGTGTCTTCCAGCTCCTGCCGCAGCGATTCCATCATCGCGGCATCGGCATCCGCAGGCACGCGGATTTCCTTGATCCCGACCAGAGCGCCCCGCCCGAACGGCAAATTGATGGTGGTGCGGTCCCAGTTCTTGAGCCGGATGAAGCGGCTGGTCGCCATTGCGAAAGGCATGATCGGCCGCCCCGATTCCCGTGCCAGCATGATGATGCCAAGGCCTGCCACGCGCGAACGCTTGGGGACATCGGCGGTCAGCGCGACATTACAACCGTCTTCAAGCGTGTACACCATTTCCCTGAAGGCGCCGACGCCACCCTTGCGGTGGAAGGCGCCGCCATGGTCGCCGGAACCCCTGATGGTGCCGATACCGAGCCGCTCGGCGGCGATGGCGTTGAACTCGCCGTCGCGATGCCGGGAGATCAGGACCTTGGCCCGGTAGGAATCCTTATTCTTGATGAACGGGGTGAGGAAATGCTGGCCGTGCCAGAATGCGAAGATCGCCGGCATCTGCGGATCGACCTGGTCATAGACGTCGGGAGGATCGAACCTGAATTTGTTGGTCAGCCAGACCAGACGCAGATATTCGGCCGCCAGAACCCCGACGGCACGCTGAAACCAGCTGCTTCGCAGCGTATTGCGAAGCAGTTTTTTCAACGCGCCGGTTCTTGATTGGGGTCGAGCAGCCGATGGAGATGGACGATGAAATAGCGCATCTGCGCATTGTCGACCGTGCTCTGCGCCTTTGCGCGCCAGGCGACATGGGCGGAGGCATAGTTTGGATAGAGGCCGACCACCTCGACGTCATCGAGATTCTTGAAGGTGTTGTGCTCGAGATCGAGCAGCTCACCGCCGATGACGAGGTGAAGCAGTTGTTGCGGGGCGCTATCAGACATGGGTTCGGTTCCTAAGAGGCTGCCCGGCAAAGCAGTGGTCGACAAGTACGCCAGAAGTGCTCAGGCCAGGGGTCGATTGCGAAAATGCGCGACAATGCTCGCATGACGCTCGCGTCCCGCTGCCACCAGCACCCCGTGCGTCACTTCCCGGCGATTATAGAGGATGGGGTCTCCAGAGAGGTCGCTCATCCTACCATCCGCTTCCTGCACGATCAAATCGGCCGCCGCAAGGTCCCAATCGTGACTATTGCCGCCCGCAAATGCCGCATCCAGGGCGCCATTGGCGACCCGGCACAGCCGCAGTGCCAACGAGCCGATTCGCGGGTGCAGCTTGATGTCGCCGCCCGCGCTGTTCAGCCGCTCGACCATCGGCTTGGGGCCGGCCATGCGGACGAAGTCGAGCGCGGTCCCTGACGTGGCCCTGACTTGCTTGCCATTGAGCGTGGTGCCCTGGCCGCGGACCGCGAAAAAATACTCATTGGTGGTTGGCGCAAACACCGCGGCCAGCACCGGCGAAGCATCCTCGACCAGGGCGACGCTGACGCACCATTCCTCATGGCCGCCCAGATAATTGCGAGTGCCGTCGATCGGATCGACCACCCAGGTCAGCCGCCGCGACAGCCGCGTGGAATCGTCGGTGCTCTCCTCCGACAGCCAGCCATAGTCCGGCGTCGCGCCACGCAGGCGGGCTTCGAGCAAATCGTTGACGGCAATGTCGGCTTCCGAGACCGGTGAGGACGCGCCCTTGATCCATTTCTTCAGCTCGGTGCGGAACATCGACTGGGCCAGCGCCCCCGCCTCCCGCACCGTCTCTTGCAGCAGCGCCGCGTCGCGCGTCAGGATGGTTGCGTCGAGACTATCAGCGTCCGCCAAGCGTCAAACCCTCGATGCGCACCGTCGGCGCATTGATGCCGTAGCGAAATTCGAGATTGTTGGCGGGCTGCATCGACTTGAAGATCTCGAACAGATGGCCCGCGATCGTCACTTCGCTGACGGCATAGGTGAGCTCGCCATTCTCGATCCAGAAGCCGGAGGCGCCGCGGCTGTAATCGCCGGTGACGCCGTTCACACCCGAGCCGATCAGATCGGTGACATAAAAACCCTGCTTGATGTCTGATATCAACTCGGCCGGCGTCGGGATGCCGGGTTCGAGATGAAGATTGTACGGCCCTGGCGATGGCGAGGACGAGACGCCGCGATGGGCGTGGCCGGTGGTGGTGAGGCCGAGCTCGCGCGCGGTGGCGCAATCAAGAAGCCAGGTGGTCAGCACGCCCTCGTCGATCAGCGCGGTCTGCTTCACCGCAACACCCTCGGCGTCGAAGGTCTGCGAGCGCAGGCCACGCTTGCGCAGGGGATCGTCAATGATGCGGATGTTTTTCGAGAACAGCTGCTGACCGAGCTTGTCCTTCAGGAAGCTGGTCTTGCGCGCGATCGAGGCGCCGTTGATGGCGCCGACGACATGGCCGACCAGCGAGCCGGCGACGCGCGGATCGAACACCACGGGCACCTTGCAGGTCTCGACCTTGCGCGGATTGTAGCGCGCCACAGTGCGCTCGCCGGCGGAACGGCCGACGATCTCCGGCGACAACAGATCGGCACCATGCGGCGCCGAGGTGAAGTCGTAGTCGCGCTCCATGCTGGTGCCCTCGCCGACGATCGCAGTCGCGGAGATACCTTGGCTGGAACGCAAATAAGAGCCGTGGAAACCGGTCGAGGTGACGAGCACCATTCCGCCCATGCCCGCAGAAGCCGAAGCGCCGCCGGACTTCGACACGCCCTTCACGGCGAGCGCGGCAGCCTCAGCCTCGAGCGCGCGGCGCTCGAGCTCTGATGTCGCGGGCACATCCGGATCGAGCAGATCGAGATCGGGGAAATTGCGCGCTAGCAGCGCGGGATCGGCAAGGCCGACATATTTATCGTCGGGCGCGACGCGCGCCATCGCCACCGCGCGCTCGGCCAGTTTGACGACGGCATCGCCGCTCGCATCATTGGTCGAGACCACGGCCTGGCGCTGGCCGACCAGCACGCGCAGGCCGACATCGTCACCTTCCGACCGCTCGGATTCCTCGACGCGGCCGTCGCGCACCTCGACGCCTTGCGAGATGCCGCGCACCGCGACCGCATCAGCCGCATCCGCGCCTGCGCGCTTCGCCGCCTCCACCAGACGCTGCGCCAGATCCGACAGCGCGGATTGGTCGAACAGGTCGCGATTGGACTTCGAAGAATCCTGGGGCGAAAGCGTCGAGCTTGCAGATGGTGAAGAGTTCACGAATGAAATCCTGTTAGGCCGCGCGGGAGGTTTCGGGGCGATCAGGGGCCCGGAACACCAGATGTGCCCAAATGGTGCGGACTTCAAGCATTATCAGCCTTCAGAAGGCTCAGATTCGCGACGTTCGTGCAACGTCTCGTCAATCATGCGCGCCAAGGTCTTGTCAATCATGGTGGGCGGTGAGGTTGGATTAACCAGCCTTTTTAAGCGGTTTCCGCAAAGCCCGCGCTAAGGTCTTCGCATCGACCGGGAACATAATCCTGGCGGGGAGAACTAAGCCGTGAGGCGTCAAACAGCAATCAGCGGGGCCGCTCCCGCCGGGTCGAGCCGCAGCTTGCGGCTCGACCCTCTTTCCCTTCCGGTTCGCTTCGATGCGCATGATCCGCGCGCCGACGGCTTCACCAGGCAAATCGAGCTTCATCGCGAACGTGTGGTGTTGCGCCGTGCCGTCCGCGGCATGCAGATGGCGATCAACGTTCGCGTCAGCGACTTCACCGGCGTCGCTCTGCGCGGCAATGACGAGGCGCAGACCCTCGTCCTCGTGCATCGCGATCCCTCCTTGTCAGTTCCGCTCTTGGTCAGCGCCGATGGCGACGACCTCGCCGAGGCCTGGGCGGTCTGGAGCGAACTCTTTGCGCTGCCGCAGCTCGACGAAGGTGCCCGCAAGCCGGCGCCGCGTCGCCGCCGCGCCAACGCGATCCGCGCCCGCCGTCCGAAATTCCTGATGCGCCGCCGCACCGCCATGGCGCGCGAGCTGCCGGTTCATCGCCAGGAACGCGAGATCATCGCGCGGAACTAGCTTTGATGCAGTAGGGTGGGCAAAGCGAAAGCGTGCCCACGTCTTCTATCCATCATTGAGAGATCATGGGCACGGCGCGAGTGCGCCTTTGCCCACCCTACGAGACCTACGCTGCCCGCATCACCGCGTCGGTGAGCAATCCCGCGAACAACAGCGCTCCTGCATGCTTGTTCGAGTAGAACAGACGCTTGCACAGCTCGGGATCGTCGATCCTGAGCCGCATGATCTGCCAGCCCAGATGCACGGCGAAGGCAGCGAGCCCGATCCACGCCGGCCAGCGCGCATCGCCTGAGGCCAGCGCGACACCGATCAACATCACCGATAGCCCATAGAACAGAATCAGCGCCTGGTGCGTGTGCGCACCGAACAGGCGCGCGGTGGATTTGATACCGATCAGCGCGTCGTCCTCGGCATCCTGATGCGCATAGATGGTGTCGTAGCCGATCACCCAGGAAATCGTCCCGGCATAGAGCACGAACGCGGTGACATCGATGCGGCCGAAGATAACGGCAAATCCCATCAGCGCGCCCCACGAGAAGGCGAGCCCGAGCACGACCTGCGGCCACCAGGTGATGCGCTTCATGAAGGGATAGATCGCGACGATCAGCAGCGAGGCGATGCCGGTCGCGATCGCGAAGCGATTGAACTGCAGGAGCACCACGAGACCGATCAGCGCCTGCGCCACCAGGAAGGCCAGCGCCTGCTTCGTCGTCACCTGACCCGACGGCAGCGGACGCGAACGCGTGCGCTCGACCTTGTCGTCGAGGTCGCGGTCGGTGATGTCGTTCCAGGTGCAGCCGGCACCGCGCATCACGAAGGCACCGATGAAGAACAGCACGATGACGAGCGGCAGGCGGTGGACGTCATGCGTCATGCCTGAGGCAAGCGCGGCCGACCACCAGCACGGCATCAGGAGAAGCCAGGAGCCGATCGGACGATCGAAGCGGGACAAGCGCAGATAGGGCCGCGCCCATTGCGGCGCGAGCGTATCGACCCAGTTGCCAGTGGAATCGGCAACGCGGGCGGATGTGTCACTCATCGGGTGAGGACGTTGCCGTTGAGCGTGTCGAAGGTGCTGCCGCCCTTCTTGCCGGCATTGGCCTCGGGCGCCGCACCCGAACCCAGCACCTCACTCAGCGACGGACCGGCCGGACCGCGCGGCTGGTTCTGCATCTGCTGCGCGACGTTGCAGACCTTCGTCTGCATCGTCTCGGTATTCTTGTGGCTGTCTTTCATCTGCCCACCAACGTTCGGCGGGATTCCGCATTTGGCGGCGTTGGTCTCGACGTATTTGATCATCTTGAGCTCGGCCTGGCTGAAGTTCTTGATCAGCTTGCAGGCTTCGTCAGGTGGGGCGTGGCGGTCGCTCGCGGCCTTGATCATCTTGCCGCGCTTCTCGGCTTCCTCACGGAGCGGAACGAACGCCTTCATGCAATCCTCGCCGGGACCAGCCTGAGTCGGAGGAGCCGCGCTGAAAGCGCCGGAGCCACCGATGGGGGCCGCGCCGTTGGTCGGGAACGAGGCCTGCGGCGCGTTGCCGACGGAGGCAACCGGCGCGCGGCCGTTCACGGGCGGAAAAGCAGGATCGCTTGCGGCCTGGCTCGGCAGCGGCGCCGGGAACCCCTGGGCATGAGCTCCAGCGGCACCCATGGCAACCATGGCGGCAGTAATCGGAACCACCAAACGACGGATCATCAAGATAGTCTCTCCGGCAGGAGCTTACGGGGTTCGGCGTCTTCCCAATTGAAGCGCAACCAGCGTGTCGGCGATTTTACGAGGCCTGCCGGCGCTTAACAACCCGTCGAATAGGGCAGGAGCGCGGCGTGCCGACGCACTGATTCCGCAATATTTACCCCGAAACGGCGGCTTTCGGTTAAGAACGCCACCAGATTGGACTTTTGGACGATGCCCTCCCACGATTTTCGCGCACCCCGCCTGTTCGTCGACGCCCCCCTGGCCCAGGATGCCAGGGTTCCGCTCGACCGCGACCAGAGCAATTATCTCGGCAATGTGCTGCGGCTTTCCGCCGGAGCCGAGGTTTTGGCCTTCAACGGCCGCGATGGCGAATGGCAGACTGCGATCGAGGGCCGCAAGCGGCCTGACGGCCTCGTCATTCTCCAGCAGGTCCGCCCCCAGGACCGGCTGCCCGACCTCGCCTACGTCTTCGCCCCGCTCAAACACGCCCGGCTCGATTACATGGTCCAGAAGGCGATCGAGATGGGCGCTGCCGCGCTTCAACCGGTCCTGACCCGATTCACCCAGGCCTCCCGGGTCAACACCGAGCGGATGCGCGCCAATGTCGTCGAGGCCGCCGAACAATGCGGCATCTTGAGCATCGCTGCGGTTGCCGAACCGGTGCCGCTGGAGCGGTATCTCAGCCAGCGCCCCCCAAGCCGCCTGCTCATCTTCTGCGACGAGGCGGCGGAGATCCAAAACCCCATTCAAAGCCTGCAGGATGCCAGCAGGGACGACCAGGGTATCGACGTGCTGATCGGCCCTGAAGGCGGCTTTGCCGAGGAAGAACGGGCCCTGCTGCTACGGCAACCAAACATCCTGCGACTGGCCCTGGGCCCGCGGATCATGCGGGCCGACACGGCCGCCGTGGCGGCACTGGGGCTGGTTCAGGCCGTCCTCGGCGATTGGGGTAGCACGGGCCACTAGGTCGTGAAGCCGAGGCTAGCTGTGCTCGCGCACCGCGCGATAGAGAGTTTCGGACGGCAACTCGCCGAACGCCGCCCTGTAACTCGCCGCGAACTCGCTCAGATGCCAAAAGCCATGCGCGATGGCGCAGGCCTTCACGCTGCGCCGTCCCGGGCCGTTGCGCAGTTGCCGACGCACCGACCACAGCCGCAAGACCCTGGAATAGCGATGCGGGCTCATGCCGCAGATCGCCTGCGTCGCACTCTGCAGCGTGCGCACCGACACGCCGACCCGCTTCGCCATCTCGGTGGTCTTGTGCCAGATCGTCAGATCGTGCCGGATCAATCTTTCCATCTCGGCGACGATGCGTAAGTAGCTCTCCGTCGTGACGTGCACAGATCGGTTGTCCACGCTGGTGCCGATGGCAGCATCCATCGCGCTGAGCAGCGATTGTTCGATGACCGCGCGCGACGCCGGCTCGTTCAGGAAGTCCGGATCATTGGCTGCAGTCTCGAGCGTCGTGGAAATCTGGCCGCGCAGCGAAGCGAGCATGTCCGGCGTCGTGCTCAGCAAATGATAGCCATCCAGCCGAGACCAGAGCTCGGACGCGGGCGGCGTGAAGTAGATGACACCAATCAAGCGACCGACCGGCTCATGGACCAGGCAGTCGGAGGCGCCCTTCAGGATCACGATGGAGCTACCGATGCCTTGCCCATTGATGCGGGTGGTGGTCACGTGATCCATCGGCACCACGACGGCTGCGGCATGTGCCAATTGGTAGCCCCTGATGATCCGCGGGAAGGTCTTGACCAGAGACAGGCTCAGGTTCGGCAGGCTGAGCCGCGCGCGCATGATCGCCGTCGAGCCTGGCGACAACGGCATGCTCGACGCACCGGCATATCGCTCGCTGTCGCCGAAATGATCGATGTCGTACGATTGCAGCTCGAGCGCGGAAGATGGCTTGAGAGCCTGGAACGAGAACAGGCGTTCCGCCGCACCCTTGTTCGCTCCGTCACGGGCAATGTTGGGAAGGCTCTGACCCATATCCTGTCGCTTACTCCGCCTTTCCCGTCGCGACCGCGACTTTGGCTGCGCTCAGATCATCCGGTCCGTTGATACCGGCGCGCTTGAGATCGCGAAGCAGCTTGGTGAGCAGCAGCATGTTGGTCTTCTGGAGCTCGTGGTTGTTGCCAAACTTGAACGCGTTCTGCTCGGTCACGATCAGCCCGTCCGTGGTCTCGGCGAGAATCTTCCGCCGCTTCAGTCCCGCAACGCGACGGCGAACCGTCTCCAGCGGCAGGCTCAGGAAGCGAGAGAGCGCCGCGCGCGACACGCCCTGCTTGATCGCATCCGGCTCGACCGTGTGAATGCTGGAAAACTCCTCGTCGAGCGACGGATCGTTCATCACATTGATGACGTTCGCATTGAGAATCGCATGAACGATCAGGAGGTCCATCGGATCGAATTCTTCGTAGTTTCGGAACATCTCGCTGATCGAAAACAGCATGTAGGCCAGCGTGTGTCGCGAGACCGTCCGGATGATATCAGAAGCATTACGCATGAATCAGAAACCAAGTTTCATGTTGTAAACGAAGGCAGCAGCGAACGTCTCATCCAGCATACCCAAATTGAGTATGTGACAACTTGCCAAGTGTTCTCAATCTCTCATTGTGACTGACAGTGACGTTGCAGGTGGATGAGGCGCTTGGACGATGTCCCAATCGGCATCGCGGCTGCTACGAGACGGTCAGATCGACGATTGCTGTGACTTCGATGCACGCGTCCAGCTCTTTCGATCATGCTTGCTCCGTTCAGCCTGCGTCGGACAGGAATGAATGACCATGGATGACGATGTTTGCGGACGCCAGGAATTGGGCCTGATCAAAGCATTTCTCGGCATCACGGATGCGCGCAAACGGCAGATGGTTCTCGAGCTGGCGGAGCAACTCGCCGACGAGGCGACATCCAATGCCGCAGGACCTGGCGCGCACGAGACATCGCCTGCGGACGCGCGCGGCGACTCCCCCGGCCGAATGGAATGAAGCAAGACGCCAAGGGCGGCTAAGAACGCGCAGCATAACTCGAATAAAGGTATCAAAATACCTTAGACGGCGCCCCCCTTCAGGCTGCCTTGCGAGTTCTGCGGGGTTCCAGACGAGACCGCCCGGACAGCTCGAAAGTCGTTAAGCGATTGATCCTTTGGAGGTCGAAACCGTTTTCTGGCCATGCTAAGGGCTGCGCCAATCCCTGCGCCTCCCTTTAGCCCTCCCCTTACCTCACCTGCCTGCCCGGTTTTCCCGGGACGATGGACCCCGAGATGACCGCGACTGCCACCCCAAATGCTGCCGGCTCCGCCGCCTGGGCGGATACGCTGCTGTTGTCGTTCGCGCAGGCCGGCTATGTCAGGGCCGAGCCTGCCATCCTGCAGCCGGCCGAGCCGTTCCTGGACCTGTCGGGCGAGGACATCCGCAAGAGCCTCTATCTGACGACGGACCTGTCCGGCGAAGAGCTCTGTTTGCGCCCCGACCTGACGATCCCGGTGGCGCGCGACTACCTCGCTTCGAACCGGGCCGGCCAGCCGGCCGGGTTCAGCTATCTGGGGCCCGTGTTCCGCTACCGCAGCGGACAGGCCAGTGAGTTCCTCCAGGCCGGGATCGAATCGTTCGGCCGCCAGGACCGCGCCGCCGCCGATGCCGAAACGCTGGCGCTGGCGCTGGAGGCGACTTCCGCTTTCGGTGTGCACGACGTCGAGATCCGCACCGGCGACGTGGCGCTGTTCAACGCGCTGCTGGATGCGCTCAATCTGTATCCGGTCTGGCGCCGCCGTCTGGTCAAGGATTTCAACCGCAAGATCAGCCTGGAGCGCGATCTGGAGCGGCTGGCGGCCGAGACCACCGCGACGCGCAGCGAATATGAGGGCGTGCTGGCGGCGCTCGCCGGCTCCGACCGCAAGGCCGCTCTCGCCTTCGTCAGCGATCTGATGTCGATTGCCGGCACCACCAATGTCGGCGGCCGTACCACGGCCGAGATCGCCGACCGCTTCCTCGAACAATCGACGTTGAAGAGCGGTGCGTTGCCGCGCGAGGCGATCACCGTCCTGAAGCGCTTCCTGTCGATCTCGGGCAACCCTGACGACGCAGTCGCCGCGCTGCGCGCGCTCACCGCCGACGCAAAACTCGACCTGAGTGCCGCGATCGACCAGCTCGAGAGCCGGGTCGGCTTCATGGCCGCGCGCGGCATCGACGTGAAGAGCACGCGCTTCTCGACCTCGTTCGGGCGGGGCCTCGACTATTACACCGGGTTTGAATTCGAGCTGCATCACAGGGGCAACGGCATCGAGCCGCTGGTTGCCGGTGGTCGCTATGATGGACTGATGACCCAGCTCGGATCGCCCGCTCCTATTCCGGCAGTCGGCTTCTCGGTCTGGGTGGATGCGCTGACCAAGATCGGCCGCAAGGTGGGAGCTTAAGCGATGAGCGCGCCATTCGTTCTGGCCGTTCCCTCCAAGGGCCGCCTGCAGGAAAACACCGAGGCCTTCTTCGCCCGCGCCGGGCTCAAGCTGTCGAAGGCCGGCGGCGCCCGCGACTATCGCGGCACGATCGCGGGCATGGACAATGTCGAGGTCGCCTATCTCTCGGCGAGCGAGATCGCCTCGCAATTGTCCCGCGGACTCGCACATTTCGGCGTGACCGGCGAGGACCTCGTGCGCGAGAACATTGCGGACGCAGAGAAGCGCGTGTCGCTGATCGACGGGCTGGGCTTCGGCTATGCCGATGTCGTGGTCGCAGTGCCGCAGGCGTGGATCGACGTCCGCACCATGGCTGACCTCGACGACGTCGCCACCGGATTCCGCGAGCAGCATCACATGCGGATGCGGGTCGCGACCAAGTTCATCAACCTGACCCGCGCGTTCTTCTCGCAGCAGGGCATCAGCGATTACCGCATCGTCGAAAGCGCGGGCGCGACCGAGGGCGCGCCGGCGGCGGGCAGTGCCGAGCTGATCGTCGACATCACCACGACGGGCGCGACGCTCGCCGCCAACGGCTTGCGGGTGCTCGACGACGGCGTGATCCTGCGCAGCCAGGCCAATCTGGTCGCGTCGAAGGGGGCCGACTGGTCGCCCCAGTCCCGCGAGACCGCGCGCGTCATCCTCGACCACATCGCGGCTCGCGCACGTGCCAACAAATACCGCGAGGTCCGGACCCGCTTCCGGCAATGCGACACGGCCCTGCTGACCGAGGCCCACAACCGTTTCGGCGTCGAGGCTCCGTTCGGCGGACCGACCTCGTCCGGCATGCTCACGCTGCACTGCCCGCCGGGGCAGCTCTATGCGCTCGCGAGCTTCCTGCGCGAACATGGCGCCGAAACCGTCTCGGTCGTCTCGCTGGACTACGTGTTCGACCGGGAGAACCCGCTGTTCGCCAAGCTCGAAGCGTTCCTGCGGCAGTGAGTCCAAAGTTTGTCGAGCAGCCTTGTTCAGCGTAGCGACAGCAAGCAGCAGCTACCATATGCTGTTGGGATGAATTCGACGCCTCTGGAACCTTGATCGATGATTCTGGGCTCTGACGTTTCCGGCCTGACCACCAATGCGGCGACCGCCGCCGCGAAGGGACTGTCGATTGTCGTCCCCGCCTACAACGAGGCGGCGGGTCTCGCTGCCCTGCATCAGCGCATCTGCGATCTCGCAAAGACGTTGCGGCAACGCTATCGGCTCGCCTGCGAAGTCGTGTACGTCGACGACGGCAGTTCGGACGCGACGTTGTCGGTTGCGCGGGCTCTGCCGGCCGACGCGATCGACGTCCAGGTGGTGTCGCTGTCGCGCAATTTCGGCAAGGAGGCGGCGCTGATGGCCGGCCTCGACCATGCCCGGCTCGGTGCCGTCATGTTCATGGACGGCGACGGTCAGCATCCGCCTGCACTGGTCGAACAATTGGTGCGCCACTGGATCGAGGACGACTATGACGTCGTCTATACCGCCAAGGCGCATCGCGACAACGAGCCGTTCCTGCGTCGTCTTGCCGGGCGCGGCTTCTACGCGCTGATCAATTGGGGCGCACGCCAGAAGATCCCGGAGGATGCCGGCGACTTCCGCCTGCTGTCGCCTCGCGCCGTCACGGCACTGAAGCAGTTGCCGGAGCGCAACCGCTTCTTCAAGGGGCTCGCGAGCTGGATCGGCTTTCGCCAGATCCGCGTCGACTACGAACCCGCGCCGCGCTCCCATGGCGTGACGACCTTCAGCGCCGCGCGTCTGCTGGGCCTGTCGATCGAGGGCGTGACCTCGTTCTCGGTGGCACCGCTGCGCTTCGCGAGCCTGCTCGGCGTCGTCCTCGCCGGCGTCGCCTTCCTGTTCGGTCTCTCGATCCTCTGGGAGGTCTTCACGACCGGCAAGCAGGTGCCAGGCTATCCCTCGCTCGTGGTCGGCCTGATGACGATCGGCGGCGTGCAGCTCATCATGATCGGCATCGTCGGGGAATATATCGGCAAGATCCTCTCCGAGCTGAAGGCGCGTCCGATCTACTTCGTCGCCGAGCACAGCGAAAAGCATTTTGACGCCGACAAGGCCCAAGACGTTTCAAGCCAGGACGCTTCAAGCCAGGATGCATCGAACAGGACCGCGGCCGAATGAGCGCGGCGGCCGCGCCGCGCCGGATCTGGCTCTGCGCCGACGATTACGGCATCAGCCCCGGCGTCAACCGCGCCATCCGTGACCTGATCGAGCGCGGCCGCCTCAATGCCACCTCGGTGATGATGGTAGGACCTGCAATCGCACCGAGCGAGGTCGAGGCGCTGCAGGCTTCCGCAAAAGCGAGCCCGCGCTGCGCGATCGGATTGCACGTGACATTGTCGGCGCCGTTCCGTCCCATCACGATGCATTTCCGTCCGCTCGACGGCGACATGTTCATGGCGTTTCCGAAATTGCTGCGCGCCGGATTGATGCGACGGCTCGACAGCGAGTTCTTTCGCAACGAAGTGCGAGCGCAGCTGGCGGCGTTCGCGGAAGCCTTCGGCCGCACGCCCGACTTCGTCGACGGCCATCAGCACGTGCAACTGTTTCCGCAGGTGCGCAACGGCTTTGTCGAGGCCGTGAGCGAGATCGCGCCAAAGGCCTGGGTGCGGCAGGGTGGACGCGATCTGCCGCTGGCGCAGCTTCTGGCTTCGCCCAAAGCGATGGTGCTCGATGTGCTGAGCGCACAATTCCGCCGTCGCGCGAGGAGTGCTGGTCTTACGTTCAATCCCGCTTTCGCCGGTGCCTATGATTTCACGCGCGCGGCCGATTTCGGCGAGCTGATGCGGCAATTCCTCGAAGGCCTTCCCGACGGCGGCCTCGTGATGTGCCATCCCGGCTTCGTCGATGAGGTCCTCAGAGGCCTCGACCCGATGACGGATGTCAGGGAACGCGAGCATGCCTTTCTCGCCAGCGACGCCTTCGCGCAGCTTCTCGCGACCAGCCATGTGACATTGGGATGAAACCGGCAAAAGCCAGCCCGCGAGGCGGCTTGTCGCATACCGAAATTTAATCCGGCCGGGTCTGTTGGGGCCACAATGGAACCCTACATCCCGCTTGCGCTTGTTTCGCGCGAGGGAGACTGACCATGACGCCGCAGGAACGCCAGCTCGTCGACGAGCTTTTCGACCGGCTTTCGAAACTGGAGAATGCACCGCGCGATCCCGACGCGATCGCCGCTATCTCGGACGGCCTGCGCAAGGCCCCCGGCGCCGTCTATGCGCTGGTACAGACCACGCTGTTGCAGGACGAAGCGCTCAAGCGCGCCCATGAGCGCATCCAGGCGCTGGAGGCAGCCCATGTGCCGGAACAACCTCAATCCGGCGGTTTCCTCGATACCATGCGCGACACGCTGTTCGGTGGTGGCCAATCGCGCGGCTCGGTTCCGAACGTGCAGCCGCGGGACGGGCGGCCGGTCTGGAACAGCGGCCAGGCGATGCAACAGGCCCAGCCGGGTTTCGGCCAGCCGCCTTATGGCCAGGCTTACGGGCAAGGACAAGGATACGGACAAGGATATGGCGCCCCGCCGGTCGGCGGTGGCGGCGGCTCGTTCCTGGGCACAGCTGCCGCGGCTGCAGCCGGTGTGGTTGGCGGCTCGCTGCTGCTCTCCAGCATCCGCGGCATGATGGGCGGCGGATCGCATCAGGCTTTTGGGGACACCACCATCATCGAGGAGCGCGGTGGCGGCTCCACGGGTGGCAATCCTTGGAGCGGCGACCAGTCCGGCAGCTCGCTCGCGCGCGATGCCGGCCTCAACGATATCGGATCGAACCGGGATTCCCGTCAGGGCTTCTTCGACCAGGCGTCGAACGATCAGGATATCGACGACAACAACGACAACGGCAATATGGACATGGCTGACGACAGCGACTTCGGCGGAGACGACGGCGGCAGCGACAACGCGTGAGGCTGTTCGATAGCGCCAACAAAAACGGCCGCCGATGAGGCGGCCGTTTTCATTTCAGAAGTCAGACCCTCACATCACCACGACCTTGGTGCCGACATTGACGCGGCCGTAGAGGTCGATGACGTCCTCGTTGCGCATGCGGATGCAACCGGAGGACACGTTGGTGCCGATGGTCCAGGGCTCGTTGGAGCCGTGGATGCGGTAGAGCGTGGAGCCGAGATACATCGCGCGGGCGCCGAGCGGATTTTCCGGGCCGCCTTCCATATGCCTGGGCAAATCGGGACGGCGTGCAATCATTTCCGCCGGCGGCGTCCAATCCGGCCATTCGCGCTTGGCGGTAATCGACTTCACGCCGCTCCAGGTAAAGCCCTCGCGTCCGACGCCGATGCCGTAACGCATCGCGCGGCCGTTGCCCTCGACGAGATAGAGGAACTTGTTGTTGGAATCGACCACGATCGTGCCGGCGCTTTCCTTGCCGCTATAGTCAACAGATTGTTTCTCGAATCTCGGATCGAACGGACGCTGCCGCGGATCGACCGCCTCCTGCTGGTAGCTTGCGCCCTGCTGATATCCGCCCTGCATCTGCGGCTCGCCCATCGGCGGCATACGGCGCGGATCGGCGTAAGCCGGCTGCTGCTGATAGATCGGCTGCTGCGGCGCATAGGCCGGGCCACGACCGGGTCCATCTCCGAACAGGAACTCGATGAAGCCGCCGCCCATATTGGCATTGGAGGCGACGCGCACCGGCGCCGGGGCACCCTGCGGCTGATAGAGCACCGCAGGCGGATCGTTCGGCACGTTATTGTCGAAGGCGCTCGCGCTGGTAGCGCCGACAATGAAAGCGCATGCGCTGCCGAGCAGCGCGACAGACATTTTCTTGAACATCGACGTACTCTGTACTGTTTCGTCTAGTTGCATTCGCCGCCGAACGCGGCTGGCTGATTGCCGCGTCCTCGACGTGGTCAATAAAGAGCAAACTCCGTTGCGTTTGGTAAACAGCACGGGCGTTTCGATTCACCACGTCGCAAACGACGCGGCAATTTGGCGATCAGCGTTTATTTTCGATGAAGAGCAGAGCCGCATGGTTAATCGTGCGTTTGCGTGCCGTCGCGCGCGGCCGCGCAACAGTTCCTGCTGTGAACCTCGTGTTAAATCGCTTCTGTCTACAAAGACGCGTGAGTGAGGTGGGGGGAGTTTCCTGATGGCTGTTCACCGCAAGCGTTTTCGTGTCGAGGATATCGCCGGTGGCGAGATGCCAATTCTGGATGTAACTGAAGAGTCGGGCCCAATGCACAGCGAAATCATGGCAGAGCTGCGTGCGATCCGCGCACAGATGGCCCGAAGCGGCCAAGCCGCGCTGCCGCCGAGCGACGCCGTCGTGGCGCAAGAAGTCGCGGATACGCGCGCGTTGCTGGACACCTACCGCGCCCAGATCGAGCAGTGCGAGAAGCTGAAGGTCGAGCTCGACCTCATCCATGACGCCATCGACCGCACCAAGCGCGAGATCGCGACCCTGCACGGCAAGAGCTTCGACGGCGGCGAAATGGCCAAGGTCAATGGTGAGCTCGGCGCGGTGGTCGGCGGCACCGAGCAGGCGACCCAGCAAATTCTCGAAGCGGCCGAATCGATCGACCAGGCCGCGAGCGCGATGTCCAAGGTACAGTCGGCCGACCAGCAGAAGCGGCTCGCCGACGACATCCAGGAGCGAGTCATCTCGATCTTCGAGGCCTGCAATTTCCAGGACCTGACCGGCCAGCGCATCAGCAAAGTCATGAACACGATGAAGTTCATCGAGCAGCACATCAATTCGATGATGGACATCTGGGGTGGCGTCGACGCGATCAAGTCCCACACGCCCGCCTATGTCGACACCCGCAGCGAGGACGACAAGCTCCTCAACGGTCCGAAGCTCGCCGGCGACGTCGGCCATGCCTCGCAGGACGACATCGACGCGCTGTTCGACTAAGCGAACGCGACAGACGGAAAAACAAAACGCCGGCGCAAGCCGGCGTTTTTTTGTTGCCTATCGTCTTGCACCACTGCCGTCCCTTCTCCCCTTGCGGGAGAAGGTGGCGCGAAACGCCGGATGAGGGGTTGCTTCCTCGAATTCAAGTGAGAATTAGACTCGGAGAGAGACCCCTGAGAATTAGACTCGGGGAGAGAGACCCCTCACCCGTCTCGCCGCTTCGCGGCGAGCCACCCTCTCCCACAAGGGGAGAGGGGAAGTCACGCCTTACGCCCGCGGCGCGCAGCGGACGTAGACCATGTTGCCGTAGCGAGTGGCGGCGTCCTTGTCGACGAAGCGGGTGATCATGACACGACCGTCGAAGGAGACGATCTCGCGGTCCTGCTCGCCCGGCGTCGGACCGGACGGGCCGATATAGTTCTTGCCGCCCGGCGAGCCCTTCAGCCGCAGCTCCTGCGGCGTCGCCTGGTCGGCGAGATGCATGACCACGCCGCCGGACGTTCCGGCGCCGATCACGTAGGGATTTTTGCACTGCGCCCGCGCTGCCGCCTCGGTACGGGCACGGTCAGCCGGGTTCTGGAACGAAGCGAGGCCCCAGCGACCGACGATCTCGTCGGCGCGGATGGAGGCCGGCATTTCCGGCGCGACGCCGGGCTCGGCCTCGGGTCCCGGCTGGGACGAAGAGAAGGACGGCAGGCTCATGCCGCCGCCGCAGGCGCCGAGCAGCAGCGCCAGGCAAGAGGCCACCGCCAGATTGGCAACCGTGCGCGCGTGAGCCGAACTGATCATGGCATTCCCCCGAACAAGACCATGGCCGCATCCCTCCCGCAGCCAAGCGCAAAACCGCAGCCAGAGCAATGACGTCCTGAATATATACGCCTGTCGCCCGAACGAGTTTCCAGTCCCACCATCCTATATCCGCCTCAACAATCGCTTAACCACCTTTGCTTGACAGGATCGCAGCCAAGCCATATCCCCTGCGCACTATTAGCACTCGGAAAGACCGATTGCTAAGCGCGCTGACCGACCCTCGCCAACGAGGGGGACGGGAGCGCTGCCCTCACCCACCTCCGCTGCTTTCGGAAAACCGAGCCTCCAAAGGGAAACGTCATGGCTAAGTCCAAATTTCGTCCGCTGCATGACCGTGTCGTGGTCAAACGTATCGACGCCGAGGAAAAGTCCAAGGGCGGCATCATCATCCCCGACACCGCCAAGGAAAAGCCGTCCCAGGGCGAAGTCGTCGCCGTCGGTCCCGGCGGCCGTGACGAGGCTGGCAAGCTGATCCCGATCGACCTCAAGGTCGGCGACCGCGTGCTGTTCGGCAAGTGGTCGGGCACTGAGGTCAAGATCGACAACGAAGAGCTCCTGATCATGAAGGAGTCGGACATCATGGGCGTGTTGGCCTAAGGCCAGCCCCCTGAACGGCCGCTGAATGCCATGCCCGGATCATCAGGTCCGGGCATCCATCATTCGGCCCGATATCACCAAGCACAGACATCACGACACATTAGGGATTGCAGACAATGGCTGCCAAGGACGTCAAGTTTTCCGGAGACGCGCGCGATCGCATGCTGCGCGGCGTCGACATTCTCGCCAACGCCGTCAAGGTGACGCTCGGCCCGAAGGGCCGCAACGTCCTGATCGAGAAGTCGTTCGGCGCGCCCCGCATCACCAAGGACGGCGTCACCGTCGCCAAGGAGATCGAGCTCGAGGACAAGTTCGAGAACATGGGCGCCCAGATGGTGCGTGAGGTCGCCTCCAAGACCAACGACCTCGCCGGCGACGGCACCACCACCGCGACCGTGCTGGCCCAGGCCATCGTGCGCGAAGGCGCCAAGGCGGTTGCCGCCGGCATGAACCCGATGGACCTCAAGCGCGGCATCGACACCGCGGTTGCCGCCGTCATCAAGGACATCGAGAAGCGCGCCAAGCCGGTCGCCTCCTCCTCTGAAGTCGCCCAGATCGGCACCATCTCGTCCAACGGCGATGCCGCCATCGGCAAGATGATCGCCCAGGCGATGCAGAAGGTCGGCAACGAGGGTGTCATCACCGTCGAGGAAAACAAGTCGATGGAGACCGAAGTCGACATCGTCGAGGGCATGAAGTTCGACCGCGGCTATCTCAGCCCATACTTCGTCACCAACCCCGAGAAGATGACCGCCGAGCTCGAAGACGCCTACATCCTCCTGCACGAAAAGAAGCTCTCCGGCCTGCAGGCCATGCTGCCGGTGCTGGAAGCCGTGGTGCAGTCGGGCAAGCCGCTCGTCATCATCGCCGAGGACGTCGAGGGCGAGGCTCTCGCCACCCTGGTCGTCAACCGCCTGCGCGGCGGCCTCAAGGTCGCGGCCGTCAAGGCGCCGGGCTTCGGTGATCGCCGCAAGGCGATGCTGGAAGATCTCGCGATCCTGACCGGTGGCCAGCTGATCTCCGAAGATCTCGGCATGAAGCTCGAGAACGTCACGGTGAAGATGCTGGGACGCGCGGGCAAAGTGGTGATCGACAAGGAGAACACCACGATCGTCAAGGGCGCCGGCAAGAAGCCGGAGATCGAGGCCCGCGTCGGCCAGATCAAGGCCCAGATCGAGGAGACCACCTCGGACTACGACCGTGAGAAGCTCCAGGAGCGCCTCGCCAAGCTCGCTGGCGGCGTCGCGGTGATCCGCGTCGGCGGCGCGACCGAGATCGAGGTCAAGGAGAAGAAGGACCGCGTCGAGGACGCGCTCAACGCCACCCGCGCCGCGGTGCAGGAAGGCATCGTCCCCGGCGGCGGCGTGACGCTGCTCCGCGCCAAGAAGGCAGTGGGCCGTCTCACCAACGCCAATGCCGACGTACAGGCCGGCATCAACATCGTGCTGAAGGCGCTGGAAGCTCCGATCCGTCAGATCTCGGAGAATGCCGGCGTTGAGGGCTCGATCGTGGTTGGCAAGATCCTCGAGAGCAAGTCCGAGACCTTCGGCTTCGACGCCCAGAACGAAGACTATGTCGACATGATCGACAAGGGCATCATCGACCCCGCCAAGGTGGTGCGCACCGCGCTGCAGGACGCCGCCTCCGTAGCCGGCCTGCTGGTGACGACCGAAGCCATGGTGGCCGAAACCCCGAAGAAGGACGCTGCCCCGGCCATGCCGGGCGGCGGCGGCATGGGCGGCTTCTAAGCCACTCTTCACCTGGCACTATTGCGAAGGCCGCCTCCGGGCGGCCTTCTTTTTTGCCGATCATGCCCCACGCTTTCCGATTCAACCGGCGGCGAAAACCCACTACGGTGGCGCCGATTCTTCCGATCGAGGATTTCGTCGATGCGCGCGCTTCTGGCTTGTTCGACCGCCCTTTTCGTGACCCTGCTCTCTGTGTCCCCCGAGGTCGCCTCAGCCCAGATGAAGCTGTCGCCGAAGGCCACCGCGCCCGGCGGCATGGAGACGCGCTATTTCACCTCGATCGACGGGCTGATGGACGGCAATGCCGACGTGATCCTGAAGGAGACGCGGCAGGGCAAGACGGTGACCGCGGCCGTGCTCGACGTCTGCTATCCCGTGGCGAAGAATTCCGATCGCAAGGATCGCTTCGTCGTCAATCTCCAGGTCTCCGGCCAGACACTGACCGGCACGACCTCGAGCCTCGGCGCGAAGGCACCTGTTACGGTCAAGCTGATGCGCAAGCCGACCGGCGACACCTTCGAGTTCCGTGGCCAGATCGGCATCGGCCAGACCGTGACCGAGGTGACCTCGCCTGACAATGCCGATCTCAGCGAGAAGGAATTTCTGGACAACCAGACCAGCGACGACGGCATCACGCCGCAGCCGAAAGACTTTACGGATGTCTCGCCGGAGGCGATCGCGGTCAAGGTCAAGCTCGATAACGCCACCGACTTCCTGAAGAGCCTGAAGGGTCAGGACGTCGAGGTGACGCTGGCAAGCCTGACCGTCGGCTGCGACGCGCTGCGCGCCGGCGAGCAGACCATCAACATGTCGGTCGATCCGGAACGCGCGGCCGCGCTGCTTGCAAAATTCAAGGCGATGCCCGGTGTCACGGCCGCCGGCTGGACCGCGGGGCTCGCCGAGATGGACCGCACCATCCGCATCGCTGCCGCCGACTGGCGCGACGGTGACAAGATCAACCGCGACAAGCTTGCTACCGCGGTCGCGGGCGTGCTCAGCAAGACGCTCGCGGCCAAGCCGGTTTCGCAGAGCTTCAACGCCGCCAACGGCAAGCTCAAGCTCGTCTTCAAACGGCCGAACCAGGATTTCCCGGCGCTCGAGCTCACCGACACGATCGAGGTCTCAGGCCTCGTCTCCGCCGACAAGCCGGGAACGACCGACAAGCTGATGGTCTGGATCGGCAGCCCCTCGACGACGACCGCCGACGAGAGCACCGGCGCAAAGCTCAACGTCTCGGACGAGTCGACGGCCGACGAGGAAGGCGACCAGCCCGACGACAACGGATCGATCGAGGCGCTGGCCAAGGAGCTGAAGGGCCAACGCTGGGACGCCGACAAGTCGGTGTGGAAGTGACGCGCTGAACTATCGTGCCCCGGACGTAGCGCGAAGCGCTGCGGGCCGGGGCCTAGAAGCTACTAGCTCGGTCGCGGATAAACTCTGGGTCCCGGTTCTGCGGCGCATCGCTTACGCGATGCACCTTGTCCGGGACACGGGAGTGTCAATTCCCGTTGCTACGGAAACGCAGCGTCTTCGGGCCGATCAGCGTGAGCACGTCGCCCTGGCGCTTCCAGGTCTCGACGGCGGCGAGCGCGGCGACGAGATCGTCGTCGGCCTGGGCTCTTGCCGGCGGACAGGAGCGATCCTGGATCTGGCCGGGAACGAAGATCACGGTGTTGCCGGCGACCGAGAACTGGCCCTTGCCGCCCTTGCACCAGAGCTCGAGCACGACCTCGCCATTGTCACCGATCTCGAGGTTCGGAATCCGCTTCGAGCCGGGCAGCGGCGCGGCTTCCAGCGTCATCTCGGTGCCGAAGGGAAATCCCTCTTCCGCATGCGCGACGACGGACATCGCAAGCAACGCAACTGCGGCACACACCATCTGCTTCAACGACACCATGAGACCTCTCGACCAACCCGATCTGGCGGGTCTTCTATAAGACGCCAAAGCCTTTGAGAAGGTTCGTCGGGTGAAGATGCAAAAATCCCCGCGGGACCGATCCCGCGGGGATTTGTGTCTAAGCGAGCTTCGCCTGCTACTTCAGGACGAGCTCTGTGAACGGGTAGACATAGGCTTGCAGCGTCACGAAGAAGCCGACCAGGCAGGCCAGCACGATCGAGTGCCAGAATACGAAGCGCAGGATCGTGCCCTCGTGGCCGTACCAATTGGTCGCGGTGGAGGCCACCACGATTGATTGCGCATCGATCATCTTGCCCATCACGCCGCCGGAGGAGTTTGCCGCCGCCATCAGGATCGGCGACAGGCCGAGCTGCTGGGACGTGATCTTCTGGAGGTTGCCGAACAGGATGTTCGAGGCGGTATCCGATCCCGTCAACGCCACGCCCAACCAGCCGAGCAGCGTGCCGAAGAAGGGGTAGAGCACGCCGGTTGCCGCAAAGGCGAGACCGAGCGTTGCGTCGACGCCGGAGAGGCGCGTCAGCGTACCGATGGCAAGCATCGCCGAGATCGTGATCAGCGAGATCGCGCACAGCCTAATCGTACGGCCATATTCCACGAGCATCCTCGCCGGCGAGAACCCGGCCAAAGCCGCGGAAATGATTGCCGCGATCAGCATGCCCGTGCCGGTAAAGGACAGATAGGTGAATCCGAATACGGCGCCCTCAGGCGTCGGCTTCGCCGCCACCGGCGGGACCTTGTTGATCATATTGTGCAGATCCGGAACTGGATAGTTCACGGTGAAGATCGAGTTCGCCCAGGTCTTGAACGCACCGTTACCCCAGATCAGCATGACGATGCAGACGATGATCCACGGCAGCAACGCGGTCCAGAGTTCGCGTTGCGTGAGCGGGGTTCTGTCCATCGGCGCCGGCTTGGTCATGGTCGCGGCGGATTCGTCCCTGCCTCGGAGCGCCGGCGACAGCCAGAGCTGCTTCGGTTGCCAGACCTTGAGGAACAGAATCAGGCACCCCATCGAGATCAGCGATGCGCCGATATCGACGATCCAGGGATTGATGTAATTCGAGATCACGAATTGCGGGATCGCGAACGATACGCCGGTAACGAGGATCGCCGGCCAGATGTCCTTCATGCCCTTCCAGCCAGCGAAGGCCCACACCACCCAGAAAGGCACGATCAGCGAGAAGAACGGCAATTGGCGTCCGACCATCGCGCCGAGAATGTAGGGATCAAGCCCGGTGACGGAAGCAAGGCCCTGGATCGGCGTGCCGAGCGCGCCATAAGCAACCGGTGCGGTGTTCGCGATCAGCGACAGACCCGAAGCCGCGAGCGGCGAGAAGCCAAGTCCGATCAGGACGGATCCCGTAATGGCGACCGGCGTACCGAAGCCGGAGGCGCCCTCGAAAAACGCACCAAACGAAAACGCGATCAGCAACAGTTGCAGACGCCGATCCTCCGTGACGCCGCCGACCGCGCGCTTCAACAAGTCGAATTGGCCCGTTGCAACCGTGATCTGGTAGAGGAAGATAACGTTCAACACGATCCAGCCGATCGGGAAGAAGCCGGAAACGACGCCGAGTGCCGAGGCACGAAGCGACATGCCTGCGGGCATCGTGAAGATAAAGATAGCGATGAGGTTGGTCAGGATCACGGCGATGACCGCCGCGATATGCGCTTTGACGCGCCCGCTCGCGATCAGGACCAGTAGCGTGACGACGGGTATCGCCGCCGCGATCGTCGACAGCACAGGGCTGTGCAGCGGGTCATAGATTTGATTCCACATGGTCTTCCTCCCCCACGCATGTTTGCGGCAGGCGGCCCGCGTGGACAGCCGAACCTGCTTGACGTTTGAAGCGATAACCCCCGAGTTGGACGCGAATTCCTTGCGAAGCCGCAGTTCCCGTCTGCTCACAAGCTCGCGAAAATCACGGAGGTCCCCACCCCACGCCCTTATGCCCATGCTAGGGTTGCAAGGTGCGGCTAGCCAACGCAAATCGCAGAACTTGCGACTTTAGTCTAAGCGCGCCCATTTTCTGCCCCGGCCTCAGGCGCTTGGCGCCAAGGCCGCTGTGAATATCCCTCAGGAGATCCCACTCTGTGAACAACATCCGCGCGACGCTCGCGACCGTCTGGCGAATCGCCATCCCCTATTTCCGATCGGAGGACAAATGGGCCGGCCGCGGCCTGCTCGCCGCCGTCGTTGCGATGGAGCTGGCGCTGGTCGCGATCAACGTCCTTGTCAGCCAGTGGCAGAACCGGTTTTTCACCGCCATCCAGGAATACGATCTGGATCGGTTCGTCAGGGAGATCTGGATATTCCTCGGCCTCGCGTCTGTCTTCATCGCGCTCGCCGTCTACAAGCTCTATCTGAACCAGTGGCTCCAGATCCGCTGGCGGCAATGGCTGACCAAGCATTATCTCGGCGAATGGCTCGACGGCGCCACGCACTATCGCATGCAGCTCACGGGCGACGCCGCCGACAACCCGGATCAGCGTATCACCGAGGACGTCAAGAATTTCGTCGAGCAAACGCTGGTGATCGGCTTGGGCCTGCTGTCGTCGATCGTGACGCTGGCCTCGTTCGTCGTCATCCTGTGGGGTCTTTCCAACAAGGCACCACTGCACCTCTACGGGACCGATATCATCATCCCCGGTTTTCTGTTCTGGTGTGCGCTGGTTTACGCAATCCTGGGGACGGCGCTGACGCACTGGATCGGCGCGCCGCTCATCAACCTCAATTTCGAACAGCAGCGCTTTGAGGCCGATTTTCGCTTCAATCTCGTTCGCGTCCGCGAAAACTCCGAGCAGATCGCGCTGCTGAAGGGCGAAGGCGCCGAGCGTAGCCGCCTGCTCGATCGCTTCGGCTTCGTCATCGGCAACTGGTACGCGATCATGGGCCGGACCAAGCGCCTGACTGCTTTCACGGCAAGCTACAGTCAGGCAGCGGTGATCTTCCCCTATGTCGTGGTGGCGCCGGCCTATTTTGCCAAGAGCATCCAGCTCGGCGACATGATGCAAACCGGCTCGGCTTTCGGCAGCGTGCAGGATGCTCTGTCTTTCTTCGTCTCTGCCTACCGTTCGATCGCCGAATGGCGCGCGATTGTCGCCCGTCTCGACGGCTTCGAGATGTCGGTCGATAGCGCGGCAAACCTGGCGGCGCATCAAGCCACGATCGAACTCAAGGCGGCGCGCGGCGGTCGCAATATTGGTCTCGAAAAGCTCTGCGTGTACCTCCCCAACGGCAAGCCGCTGGTCGCGGCCGACAGCTTCGCCATCCAGACGCCGGAGCGTGTGCTGGTGACCGGGCCGTCGGGCTCCGGCAAATCGACACTGTTCCGGGCCATCGCCGGCATCTGGCCGTTCGGCACCGGCACCATCGACATCCCAGCGCAGGCGAAGCTGATGATGCTGCCGCAACGCCCTTATTTCCCGGTCGGCGCGCTGGGTGACGCCGTGATCTATCCAGCAGCACCCGGCGCGTTCCAGACAGCTCAAATCCGGGACGCAGTGATCGCTGTCGGCCTGCCCGACCTCGCCGATCGCCTCGGCGAAGACGGCCATTGGAACCGGATGCTGTCGCTCGGCGAGCAGCAGCGCCTGGGGCTCGCCCGCGCGCTGCTGCATGCACCGGACTATCTGTTCCTCGACGAGGCCACCGCCTCACTCGACGAGCCGTCCGAGGCCCGGTTGTACCGGCTGCTGACGGAGAAGCTGCCGCAGGCCACCATCGTCTCGATTGGTCATCGCTCGACGCTCGAGGCCTTCCACACCCGCAAGGTGACGATGGTTAAGGACGGCATGATCCACGTGCTGGGCGATGGCGACGCACCCGCCGAGCCGGAGCCGAGCACGGCGCGCTGAGGCGCCGCGATCGTCGAACGACCACCATTAACACAACGACGAATGCCCTAAACAAAAGGGCGGCAGATTGCTCTGCCGCCCTTGTTAGTCGTCTCGGGACAAAAACTTACTTCAGGTTGGTCATCGCCGTCAGGTCGAAGGACAGCTTGGCGATACCCGCCGAGCCGCACCAGTTGGAGCTGTTGCCGCCCGGGTTGGTGCCGGTAATCGGGGAGGTTGCGACGGAAGCATTGAAAGCACCGGTGAAGACGCTGCAATTGCCCTTGGAGAGGTCGGTGTCGGAGTAACGCAGGTCCAGCGTGAACACCTTGTAGGTGAAGCCGATGCCGACGTTCCAGGTGTTGTAGTCGGCGTAGTGGATGCCGTTGGGGAACACCGCGGTGCCGTAGAAGCTGTCGGTGGTGCCAAACCACTGCCGACCGAACTCACCCGACACATACATGCCTACGCCGCTGCTGCCGAAGATGGTGGACGGCGCCGTGTACTTGCCGATGATCGAGGCGTAATTGCCCCACGCGCCCGAGTTCAGGAAGTTCGGCGAGTAGAACTCGGTCGCGCCGACGGTGAAGTTGTCGTTGATGGTGTAGTTCACCTTGCCGTAGACTTCGACGAAGCTGACGTCCTTCTTCATGGTGTTGGCGTTCGGCACCGCATTAGCCAAACACTCGGCGCTGAGCGGCCGGCCAGCAGAATCCGTGAGACCACCGTTGAAGGCATTGGCTGCACCGTAGGTGCAGGTGCCACCCGGATACAGATAGCCCCAGACGCCGATGTCGAATGCGAATGCGCCGAAGGTCGGGCGGATACCGCCGTAGATGTCGATTTCAGCGGCAGCGCGGTTCGTGAACGAGATGCTTTCGCCGGACGTACCGATGTACAGCTGCAGGTCCTTGTTGACGTTGAAGCGCGGCTCAAAATAGGCGGCGACCGACGGCTTGTGGTTGGACTGAGTGACACCCCGGAAGATGTAGTCGTTCATGATCGCGCCGCCGAAGGCGATATCCCAGGGATCGAACGCGGGCGCCGGAGGAGCCTTCATTGCCTTCAAGGGCATGTCCGCCGCGAAAGCCGAGCCCGTCACCATTGCCAGCGCCGTTGCCAACAAAGTCACTTTCTTCATTTCGATCCCCATCACCAGTTCCAGACCCCGGTCGAGCTCCGGAAGCCCCCCGGGGCACCCGACCTGCAAATTTCGTAACTGAGGCAATTTGGCTGGGCGGCCGCAAAGCGAGAAGCAAAAAACGAAAGCATCTGCCGACTTTTTGGGCGTTCTGGCGATTCCACGAAAGGTTGTCAGCCGGTGTTGCTTCTCGATCACATTATTTACACGCCGAAGTGCACAGCGAGGCACGGGATACTACGGAGGCCCACGGCCGCGTGGTACGCGCGCTACGAATCAGCTGACTCAAAGCGGGCGGCCTCTGGCGGCCCTGCTGGACGATGCAAAAAGGCCGCAGCGGTCACCCGCTACGGCCTTCCTGTGATCGATCATGGGTCGAGGGATGGTCCCGGCCTTTTCGGGCCTAACCCTGCCCTTCGGCCGGCGTCGGTTCCGCAGAAGACGAAGGCATCGCCCAGCTTGTCTCGGCAGCAGGCTCGGGAGCCGGCGCGGCTACTGGAGCCGCCGGCTTCGGCGCGGGAGCTGCCTTCGCCTTCTTCGGTGCTGCTTTCTTCGCGGCCTTCTTCGGCGCCGCCTTCTTCACCGCAGCCTTCTTGGCTGTCTTCTTGGCAGCCTTCTTCGGTGCAGCCTTCTTGGCCGATTTCTTGGCAGACTTTTTGCCAGATTTCTTGGCTGCCTTCTTCGCGGACTTCTTGGCCGCCTTCTTCTTCGTCGCCTTCTTCGCCGCTACAACCTTCTTGGCCTTTTTGGCCTTCTTGCTTTTCTTCTTGCTCGCTTTCGCCATCGTGGTCCTCCTGTTGCCGCCGAACAATGGTCGATCGGGCGCCCTTCGGCCGTCACCTCGGGAGGAAAGCTCAGCGCGACGCATTCAATGCCGGCCGCGACCCGCCCGTAGCCCAATCGAGAAGCTCAATCGTGTGTACGACCGGAACTGACGTGCCACTGGCAATCTGCACCATGCAGCCGATATTGCCCGCGGCAATCATGTCCGGCTTGACGCTTGCGATGTTGGCGACCTTGCGATCGCGCAACCGGCCCGCAAGCTCGGGCTGGAGAATGTTGTAGGTCCCCGCCGAACCGCAACACAAATGGCTCTCCGGTACATCTTTCACCACGAATCCATTCTTGGAAAGCAATTCTTTCGGAAGCCCCGTGATTTTCTGCCCGTGCTGCAACGAACATGCGGAGTGATAGGCGACGACGATGTTGTCCTGTCGCGCGCGAGGTTCGAGTCCGAGACCGGCGACATATTCGGTGATGTCCTTCGCAAGCGCGGACACCTTCGCCGCACCGGCCGCGAAGGCTCGATCCTCGCGCAAGAGATAACCGTAGTCCTTGATCACGGTGCCGCAGCCGGACGTTGTCACCAGGATGGCATCGAGCCCCTCGCCAGCGACCTCTTTTTCCCACGCCGTGACGTTGGCGCGGGCCCGCGCCAGCGCATCATCGTCGTGACCGAGGTGATGGGTGAGCGCGCCGCAGCATTGCTCGTCCTTGACCAGGACGACCTCAATGCCGTGGCGGGTGAGAAGGCTGATGGCCGCCTCGTTGATGCGCGGTGCCAGCACCTGCTGGGCGCAGCCCTGGAGCAGAGCGACCCGGCCGCGCTTCTTGCCGAGCGCAGCAAACACACTGCCCGGAAGGGCACCACGCGCCGGCAACCGTCCCGGAGCCAGCGCCAGCATCGCCTTGAGACGCTGGATCAGGCCGGGCGTGGCTGAAGGCCGCGGCGTCGGCAGGAAGACAGCGAGAGGCCGGGCCAGCCGCGCCAGCTGCATGCTGATGCGAAAGCGCTGTGGATCGGGCAGGACGAAGGCCAGCACCTGGCGCAGCAGCCGTTCGGCGAGCGGCCGCTGATAGCGCTGCTCGATCCTGACCCGGGCCTGATCGACGAGATGCATGTAGTTCACGCCCGACGGGCAGGTCGTCATGCAGGCCAGGCACGACAGGCAGCGGTCGACATGCTTGACCACCTCGGCCGTCGGCGCCTGGTCCTTTTCCAGCATCTCCTTGATCAGGTAGATGCGGCCGCGCGGACTATCGAGCTCATCGCCGAGCAGGACATAGGTCGGGCAGGTCGCGGTGCAGAAACCGCAGTGGACGCAGGCGCGCAGGATCTTGTCGGCTTCCGCGATGTCGGGGTCGGCGAGCTGCGCGAGAGAGAATTCGGTCTTCATGCCGTAGTGCCCCGCGTCAGCCGTCCCCGGTTGAGGATGGACTTCGGATCGAAACTGGCGCGGACGCGTTCGCTGAGGGCGGCAACGCCTGAGGCTTGCGGGTGGAACACGTCGATAGCGCGCCTGACGTCCTCGCCCGCCCGGATCAGCGTGGCATGTCCGCCAAACGCGTCGGCGCGCTGGCGCACGGCGGGAGCATGCGCGTCGGCCTTCGGTGGCAACGCCGCCCAGATCAGGCCGCCGCCCCAGTCGTAGATCACGTCGCCGCCGGTCTCGCGCGCCAATTGCGTGCCGAGCGCCGCGCCTGAGGCCGGCGGGCAGACGATCCGCCACACCGGCCAGGCGCCGAGCGCACCGCTCGCCGCAAATGGCAGCACGTCACGGATGGTCGCCCACAGCGCCGAGGACGCTGCGTCCTCGATCAGGGTTGCGGTTCCGAACGGCACCAGCAGCTCGCGCAAGGAACCGGCGCGATGGACAGCCGAGGCCGTGATACCCTCGAGCCGCAGCACGGTCAGCGCCTCGCCCTGGCTGGCGATATCGCCAAGCCCCTCGGTCTTGGCCCGGAAGGCCGATTTCGGCAGATGCGCAGCGCCTGATACGTCGTAGGGCGAGCCAAGCGCCGCGGTCATCGCCTTGTTGGCGACGGCATCATCGAGCCCGCGCAGCAGAAGCGTCCGCTCGGCTTCGGGCTTCGGCATCACCTTCAGCGTCACCTCAGTCATCACCGACAGCGTGCCCCAGGACCCCGCCAGCAGCTTGCAGAGGTCGTAACCCGTGACGTTCTTCACCACCTTGCCGCCGGTCTTGAAGCTGTCGCCGAAGCCGGAGACGGCGTGCGCGCCGAGGAGATGGTCGCGCGCACCACCCGCCTTGATCCGGCGCGGGCCTGCGAGCCCGGAAGCGATCATGCCGCCGATGGTTCCGAGCGCGGGCGTGCCGAGCAGCGGCGCCGTGTTGACAGGCTCGAAGGCGAATTGCTGGTTTTTGGCATCGATCAGCGACAGCACGTCGGCCAGCGGCGCGCCGGCCTGAAGCGTGACGATCAGCTCATTCGGCTCGTAGGAGGTGACGGCATTCAGCGCCGAGATGTCGAGCACCGCGTTGGTCGCCATCGCGTGCCCGATGCTGCGCTTGCTGCCATGGCCAATGATCTCGAGCGGCTGCTCATTGGCAATCGCCGCGCGCACGACTTCTTCGACGTCTTTGGCGTCTCTGACCCTAAGCGTATCCACGGGAAAAGGCGGTAGCGAAATTCGCGACGAAAATCAAATTTGGCGCGACGCCGGCAACGATCGCCGGCGCGTTCCGGACCGACCACCGGGCCACATCAACACTTCGAGCAAGATCGAATCGTTCACGACATCGATACTTCGATCACCGGCGAACCAACGCCGGCGGGCCGTCGCTACAAGTCTGCATCGATCGCGATCGAAACCGACCGATGGAGACGGACATCATGAACCACTACGCCACGCAGAAATCTCTGAGTGCCGCCGTCGACGGCGGCGGCCTGCTTGTGGTCGCGCAATGGGAGGCGAAGCCCGGCGAAGCCGACCGGATTGCCGCGATCCTCGACCGCTTCCTGCCGGAAGCGCAGCGCGAGGACGGTGTGAAGCTGTTCCTGATCTCACGGGCCAAGGACAATCCGGCTCAGTTCCTGTTCTACGAACTGTTCCGCGACGAGGCCGCTTTCAAAGCGCATCAGGAGAGCGCGCACTTCAAGACCTACATCGCCGGCGAAGCTCTGCCGCTGCTGGCGAAGCGCGAGCGCGCGCAATACGGGATGCTGTAGACACATCGAGGGAAGCGCTCGCGCCGCGAGCACTTCCCTCCTCACCACGCGTTAGAACCGCGGAATATCCGGAAATGCCACCTTGCCGGCATGCACATGCATGCGGCCGAGCTCGGCGCAGCGGTGCAGGGTCGGAAACACTTTTCCGGGATTGAGCAGGCCTTGCGCGTCAAAAGCGCATTTCAGCCGCTGCTGCTGGTTGAGGTCGATCTCGCTGAACATCTCCGGCATCAGATCGCGCTTCTCGATGCCGACGCCGTGTTCGCCGGTGAGCACGCCGCCGAACTCGACGCAGGCGCGCAGGATGTCGGCGCCAAAGGCTTCGGCACGCTCGATCTCGCCGGGCTTGTTGGCGTCGTAGAGGATCAGCGGATGCAGATTGCCGTCGCCGGCGTGGAACACGTTGGCGCAGCCGAGCTGGTATTTTTCCGAGAGCTCGCGGATGCGCGCCAGCGCCTTCGGCAGTGCGCCGCGCGGGATGGTGCCATCCATGCAGAGATAGTCGGGCGAGATGCGCCCCACCGCGGGAAACGCGGCCTTGCGGCCGGCCCAGAACAGATTGCGCTCGGCCTCCGAGGTCGAGATCTGGCAGGTGGTGGAGCCGCAAGCGTTCGCGATCGCCTCGACGCGCGTGATCAGCTCATCGACCTCGATGGAGGGACCGTCGAGCTCGATGATGAGCAGCGCCTCGACATCGAGCGGGTAGCCGGCATGGACGAAGGCTTCGGCGGCGTGGATCGCCGGCTTGTCCATCATCTCCATGCCGCCGGGAATGATGCCGGCGCCGATGATGCGCGCCACGCACTCGCCGGCCGCCTCGACTTGTGCGAAGCCGACCATCAGCGCACGCGCCGTCTCCGGCTTTTGCAGGATGCGCACGGTGATCTCGGTGATGACGCCGAGCAGGCCTTCGGAGCCGGTGATGACGCCCATGAGGTCGTAACCGGAATTCTCGCACCCCTTGCCGCCGATGCGCAGGATCTCGCCGCTCATCAGGACAATCTCGCAGCCCAGCACGTTGTTGGTGGTCATGCCGTATTTCAGGCAGTGCACCCCGCCGGAATTTTCCGCGACATTGCCGCCGATCGAGCAGGCAATCTGCGAGGACGGATCGGGCGCGTAGTAGAAGCCGGCATGCGCGACCGCCTGGCTGATCGCAAGGTTGGTGACCCCGGGCTCGGTGACGACGACGCGGTTGTCGAAATCGATCTCGCGGATGCGCTTGAACTTGCCGAGACCCAGCAGCACGCCGTCCTCCAGCGGCAGCGCGCCGCCTGATAGCGACGTGCCGGAGCCGCGCGGCACCACCTTGATGCCCTGCGCGGCACAATATTTCAGGACCAGCGAGACCTGCTCGGTGGTGTCGGGCAGCACCACGACCATCGGCGGCTGCCGATAGGCGGTCAGCCCGTCGGATTCATAGGCCCGCATCTCGGCAGCGCTGTCGATCACGCCCTCGCCGGACACGATGGCGCGCAATGCAGCCACGATCTCGGCGCGGCGCGCGAGTACGGCCTGGTCACTCGCAGGCATCATGATCGCCATGGCTTATCCTTCCGAACGGTCGATTTATCACGGCAAATCAATCACGTTCGCAATGGTTTGGGTAGGCTGTCCGAAAGTCGGAGCCACGATCTCTGGCGAGTTCGCTCTGGGACAAGTAGGAAGGCATGAAACCTGTCATGGTTTCGTGGCTTGTCCAAGCCGAGCGGGCCATGCCAAAACCGGCAGGGTTCGACGATTGCCGACCTGATAAGACCCCACCGGGAAAGAGACGAAGAGCACCCTATGAAAAAACTGACTTTTGGCGCGCTGATGATCCTCACCGTCACTGCAATGGCCTCCAGCGCAATGGCGCAGGACGTGGCGGCTGGCAAATCGTCGTTCAACAAGTGCCTGGCCTGCCATGCGATCGGCGAAGGCGCCAAGAACAAGGTCGGTCCCGAGCTCAACGGTCTCGACGGCCGCAAGTCCGGCACCGCGCCGGACTACAATTACTCGGACGCGAACAAGAATTCCGGCATCACCTGGAACGAGGCTCAGTTCAAGGAATACATCAAGGACCCGAAGGCCAAGATCCCCGGCACCAAGATGGCGTTCGCCGGCATCAAGAACGAGACCGAGATCAACAATCTCTGGACCTACGTGTCGCAGTTCGACAAGGACGGGAAGATCAAGCAGTAAGCGGACAAGAGGCGGTCGCTAGTCGGCGGCCGCCTGCGCCGGGGCGATTTGAGCGATTATCGTCTCGATCTCCGTCTTCACCAGATCCGGCACCGCGTTCTGCACCATGTGGCCGAGATCGGGCAGAACGATCAGCTTTGCATTCGGCACGGTGGCTGCAAATGGCCGCGCGTGGACGTCGGTCTTCACCGTTTTGTCGGGCGCACCGGCGATGATCGTAACCGGCACTCTGATCTCGCCGTAGCGCGCCGCCTGTGCGGCGACCGATGCCTTCAGCGTCACCAGATCATAGGCATTGGCGATGAATTCGCGCGGCCGCAGCAACAGCGGCGTTGCCGACTCCCGTACAAAGCCGTCCGGCATCGTCTGCGGCAGGAAGACGTTGCGCGCGCCGGATGCGGTGACGAAATAGCCCAGCGGCAGCGTGATGGTGTAGGCGAGCAGCGGCCCGATCACCGGCGTTGCGATGATCTCGTTGTAGCGGCCGACGCCGCCGCGCCAGGGATGCGTCACTGGCGCCAACATCACGAGACCGGCAACGCGGCTCGCATGATCAAGCGCCAGCCGCGCGCCGAGTGCGCCGCTCCAGGAATGGACGACGAAGAGCGCGCGATCGATCCCGAGCTTGCCGAGCGCTTCGTCGACCATCCGCGCCTGAATTTCGGGGGTCGAATCTTCCCGTCGTGCACGCGTGCTCCAGCCATGACCGGGACGGTCGATCAGGATGACGCGATGGTTCTTGGCGAGCATATCACCGAGCGGATGCCGCATCGCTTCGAGGTTCGAGCTCGCGCCGTGCAGCATCACGATCGGCAGGCCGGCATCGCGTGGACCGATATCGACGACATGAAGCGTCGCGCCATCCACCTCGATCATCCGGCCCTGCGGCGGAAAGGCGCGTTGCACGGCTAGAACGCCGGCCTGCGTGATCAGCGCCAGCAGCACCAGCGCCGTCACGGCTGACATCACGATCATGGAGAAAGTCCGGGCAATCCAGGGCACATCGCAGTTACGGGTTTGGCAGGCGGCAGTTTCGCGCGGGAAGGCTCAGCGCTTCCACCGAAAAGGCCGCCCTGTGGATATGTGCATAATTGCCGGGCTAAAAAATCCAGTAAAATCAATGGTGCCGCTCGCAGACACGTAAGTCGCGGAGCAGCTTCATGCAGCCGTCATCGCACCTTCCTTATAATCGCCACGGTCGGTTCCGCCATCTAGGCGCGGATGGGCGCCGATCCCTCCTCGCAACCTCAGGGGATTGCGGGAAAGACCGGCAGGATGTCCTGGTTTGAACCGGAGGATTTTCAATGAGCTTCAGGTCGAATGACAGCGCGATCGACGAGATCGTCGCAAGCTGCAACGGCGATTTGCGCGGTGCGGTGCGGGCACTGCTTCTGATCAACGAGCATCTCGAGACGGAGCTCGCCAAGGCCTACGCTGCGGCCGCCGATCACGGTCTCGCCGAGCGTGGCGCCAGCGTCCTGCACTAACCCGCTTCGTCCTCGGCCTTCTGCTCTTCCGGGGTGAGTGCGGGACAGGCGCGGATGGTTGAGCGCGCGAGCTTGGCATCGGACTTGGACGTGTAGGGTCCGTCGCCGAACCAGATGTCGCCATTGATGACCGGATTGCTGGTCACGATGTGACATTTGCCGGTGGCGCGGTTGCCGACCACCCAGAACATCCCGTCGGCGAAGCTCATCGTTCCCGACGCCAACAGCACGCTACACGCAAAGATCAAACGCTTCATGGCTTTTGCTCCTGCCATGCAGGTAGACCCGCGGTCGCGCCGACAATAGTCCTTGCGACATAGCGCTTCCGATCGTGGTTAACCCAGCCGCGCTACAACCGTTCAAGAAATGGTCTAGTTATCGGCTAGATGTCGCGGCCTTCGACCTTCTCGGTCAGAGCCTTCACCTGATCAGGAATCTTCTCGAGGTGAGGATTGACGGCGAGCGCCTTGCGATAGGCCTCGAGCGCGCGCTTCTCGTCGCCGACATCCTGCATGATCATGCCGAGCCCTGCGAGTGCGCCGAAATGACGGGGCTCGCGGATCAGGACCTCGCGGATGTCTACGAGCGAGCGGGCATAGTCGTTCTGCATGTAATAGAGCGTGGCACGCCGGTTCCAGGCTTCGAGGTAGTCGGGCCTGAGCTTGATGACCGAATCCAAAAGCTTGATCGCGACATCGATCTTCTGCGCATCGACCGCGGCCTTGGCGCGCGCCATCAACAGTGCGGCCGTGTCGCTCGGCGTCTGCAGCCAGATCGCCCAGATCCGCGCCTCGACATGCTTGGCGCTGGCCTCATCAGGGGCGGCCTTCAGCGCACCGAACAGAAAATCGAGATTCTTGGTGCGGTCAGCCTTGGGCAGCTTGGCTGGCGCCTCCGGCAGCTTCTTCTGCTGCTTCGCCGGCGGAGCCGGATCATCCTGGGCCAACGCCGGTGCGAGACCGGCCGTGCCGAGAAGGAGGGCCAGGCACAGCGTGCTTAGATGCGGGAATCTCACTGCCATGGTGAAAGTCTAAACGCGCAAAGCCGCCCTTGCCAAGCAAAGGCGGCGTCAAACTCGTGTGAGACCGTGGTCTTGCGGGGCGCGCGTACGAGGCGACCGCGAGGGCAAATCAGCCCTGGCGAGCCTTGAAGCGGCGCTGCACCTTGTTGATCACATAGACCCGGCCCTTGCGGCGGACCAGGCGGTTGGCGCGATGGCGACCGCGCAGCGACTTCAAGGAGTTACGGACCTTCATGGCAGAATCCTGAACGTTCGAAAGGCCGTGTTCGGCACTACCGTTTCGGCACGCGCGAATGTGGCAAAATGAGATCTTTCCCGCTGGCGGACAGACCGCCCGGGACGGGGCGGTTCTTAAGGCATGGCGGGAGGTCATGTCAATGTTAACCGCCCGGTTCCATCAAGCCAAATTGGTGAAAACAACCCCATGCACAGTAGATGAGGCCGGATCGGCCCGATTCTCTCCGTGCGCGGCCAAGCCGGGCAAAGACTTTTGCCGGTTGCGGTTTGAGCCCCAGCAACGCCTTGCCAAATTCGTTATATCATATAATCAATTCAGCAACCCGTCGGGAGGAAACAATGCCGAAGCTGAAGCTGCCTGATATCGAGAAGGTCGTCGCGATCGACATCCATACCCATGCCGAGGAGCCGTGCGGCATGCATGGCGACGACGGCTATGACGATTTCCAGGCGCAGATGGCGGACTATTTCAAGTCGCCGCACAAGCATCCGCCGACCGTGCCGGAGACCGCGGCCTACTACCGCTCCAAGAACATCGCCGCGGTGATCTTCCCCGTCGATGCCGAGCGTGAGACCGGCTTCCGCCGCTACAAGAATGAAGAGATGCTGGAGATCGCCTCCGACCATCTCGACGTCCTCATCCCCTTCGTCTCGATCGACCCACACAAGGGCAAGCTCGGCGTGCGCGAGGCGCGCAAGCTGATCGAGGAATACGGCGTGCGCGGCTTCAAATTCCACCCGACCATGCAGGGCTTCTACGCGAACGACCGCATGGCCTACCCGCTCTACGAAGAGATCAACAATGGCGGCGCGATCGCGCTATTCCACACCGGCCAGACCGGCGTCGGCTCGGGCATGCCCGGCGGCATGGGGATGCGGCTGAAATATTCCAACCCGATGTACATGGATGACGTCGCGGCTGACTTCCCCGACCTCAAGATCATCCTCGCCCACCCCTCCTTTCCCTGGCAGGAAGAAGCGCTGTCGGTCGCAACCCACAAGCCGAACGTCTATATCGACCTCTCCGGCTGGTCGCCGAAATATTTCCCGCCGATCCTGGTGCGCTACATCAACTCGATCCTGCAGGACAAGATGCTATTCGGCTCAGACTGGCCTGTCATCACGCCGGACCGCTGGCTGGCCGACTTCGCCAAACTCGACATCCGCGACGAGATCCGGCCGAAGGTGCTGAAGGCCAACGCGCGCAAGATTCTGGGGATCTAGGACGCGGACTCACAGATCGCTCGCGGCGAGTTACTCGCTCCGCCCCGAGCGGACATTCCAAGCTAGAGCAACGAAACAGGTGCCGAGCAAGATCTGCGCAATGTTTTCCAAGTAGCACAGGGCGCATTGTGAACGGCTTCACATAGTGCGTTGGGAGTCCCGGCTAAGGTCCGCATGGGATCAGCCCCATCAGCGCTTGGAGTCGGCATGAACGGCGTAGCGGACTGGCTTGAGAAGCTCGGTCTGGGCCAATACGCGCAGCGCTTTGCCGACAACGACATCGAGTTCGGCATCCTGGCTGAGCTGACGGATCAAGACCTCAGGGACATCGGAATTTCCTCGCTCGGTCATCGTCGCCAGCTGTTGCGCGCGATCGCCGCCCTGGATCCCAACTCCGCGCCCAATCCGGTGGCGGCCACAACGCCCGCGACCGGGTCAGCTCTCCCCGCGGCCGCGCAAGGCGGCGAAGCCGCGGGCGAGCGTCGCCATGTCACCGTGCTGTTCTGCGATCTCGTGGACTCCACAAGGATCGCCGCGCAACTCGACGCGGAGGAATGGCGCGACCTGGTCGGCACCTATCTGATGGCTGCCTCGGCCGCAGTGGTCGAGATGGGCGGCCGGGTCGCCAAGAAGCTCGGCGACGGGTTGATGGCGCTGTTCGGCTATCCGGTCGGCCAGGAGAATGACGCCGAACGTGCGGCGCGCGCGGCTCTCGCGATCCAGCGCGCCCTCGTCGAGCTCAACCGCAGGAACGCCGGGTCGGGCAAGCCGGCCCTTGCCGTGCGCATCGCGGTGGACTCGGGCGCCGTCGTCATCGACGCGGAAGGCGAGATCTTCGGCGACGTGCCGAACATCGCATCGCGCGCCCAGGCCTACGCCGACCCAGGATCGGTCGTCGTCACCGGACGCGTGCAACGCCAGGTGGCCGGCCTGTTCGTCGCCGAGGAGCGCGGCACCTTCGAGCTCAGGGGCGTGACGGAACCGGTCACCCTGTTCCGTCTGGTGCGGGCCAGCGGCGGCGGACGCCGCACCGGGCAGCGTCACCTCACCCCGCTGGTCGGCCGTGAAGAGGAAATCGCCATGTCGATGCGGCGCTGGGAGCGCGCGCGGCAGGGCGAAGGGCAGTTGCTGCTCGTCGTCGGCGAGGCCGGGTTAGGCAAGTCGCGCCTGATCGAGGAGATTCATGCCCGGGTGCAGGAGGTGCCGCACACCTGGGTCGAATGGAGCTGCTCGCAGCTGTTGCAGAATACGTCGCTGCATCCGGTCGCCGAATGGGGCCGCCTGAGATTCGGCAGCACCGACGTGTCGCCCGGCGAGCGTTACGCGGACCTCGAGAACACGCTGTCGCTGCTCAGCCTCGACCCCGCCGAGCACGCGCCGCTGCTCGCGCCGCTGCTCGACATCGCGATCCCGCCGGAGCTTGTGCCGACCTGCCCGGCTGACGAATTGCGGCGCCGTCAATTGACCGCGCTCATCAACTGGCTGATGGCCGGCGCGCACGCGCAGCCGATCGTTCTGGCGGTCGAAGACCTGCACTGGGCCGATCCGACCACACTCGATGTGCTGCGGGGCATCGCCGAGCGCGGCGCACTGGCCCCCCTGTTCGTCGTGGCAACGATGCGGCCAGAATTTCGTCCGTCATGGGGCATGCGCTCCCATCACGGGATCATCTCTCTCGCGCCGCTCGATCGCCAGCAGGTGCGGCATATGGTTGGCGAATTGGCTTTCCGCCATGCGTTGCCGAAGGACGTGGTCGAAGGCGTCACGGATCGCAGCGGCGGCGTGCCGCTCTTCGTCGAGGAAGTGACGCGGCTCCTCTTGGAGCACGGCGCACATGGCGGGACCCAGGCGGTTCCCCCAACGCTGCAGCAATCGCTCACCGCGCGTCTCGACCGCCTCGGGCCGGCGCGCGACGTGGCACTGATCGGAGCCGTCATCGGACGCGGCTTCTCCTACGCGCTCATTCGCGCCGTCGCAGGGATCGGTGAAGCGGCGCTGCAGAAGGCCCTCGAAGGACTTGCCGAAGCCGACATTCTGCTGGTGCAAGGCTTGCCGCCCGAATCCCATTACCGCTTCAAGCACGCGCTGATTCAGGATGCGGCCTACGAGAACCTGCTCAAGACCCGGCGCCAGGCCTTGCACCGCCGCGTCGGCGAGACGCTGCGCGACCAGTTCGACGAAAGCACCACAGTCGAACCGGAATTGCTGGCGCATCACTTCAGCCAGGCCGGACTTGCCGAGGCGGCCATCGAGTGGTGGGGAAAGGCCGGGCAGCGCTCGCTCGATCGCTCGGCGCTGGCGGAAGCCGCCGGGCAGTTCACCCGCGCCCTCGACCAGATCGCGACCTTGCCGGCGACGGCTGCGCTGCGTCGTGAGCAGATCAAGCTGCAGGTCGCGCTCATCAACCCGGTGATGCATGTCAAGGGCTACGCCGCGCCCGAGACCAAGGCCGCCGAGGAGCGCGCGCGGCTGCTGATCGAGGAGAGCCAAGCGCTGGGAGAAGTCCCCGAAGATCCGTTGCTGCTGTTCTCCGTTCTCTATGGCTTCTGGGTCGCCAACCAGGTGGCGTTCAACGCCGAAATGATGCACGAGCTCGCGGCAAAATTCCTCACCCTGGCTCAAGCGCATGAGCGGGGGATCTTCCCGCTGTTGTGCGGCCACCGCCTGATGGCGACCTCCCTGATGTTCACGGGCGAGCTGGCGGCGAGCCGTGAGCATTTCGACCGCGTCGTGACGCTCTATGAGCCTGCCGAACATCGCCCCCAGGCGATGCGATTCGGTCAGGACGTTCGTGTCGCCGCGCTGTCCTATCGGTCGTGGGCGCTGTGGATGCTGGGTCATCCTGCGGCTGCGCTCGCCGACGTCGAGCAGGCCGCCGACGATGCCCGCGAGATCGGGCAGGCCGCAACGCTGATGTATGTGCGGCACGTGACCCTTGTGACGCTGTTGCATTGCGGACAATACGCCGCGGCCGCCCCGCTCATCGAGGAGCTCGTCGCGCTCGCGGAAGAAAAGGACGCCGCGTACTGGAAGGCGGACGGGCTGCTGATGGGCGGCTGCCTGTTGGCCCTGACCGGACAATACGCCGACGCCGTGCTCAAGATCAGCGCCGGCATCGCCGCCTACCGCTCGACTGGAGCAACGATGTGGCTGCCCTGGTACCTGTCGCATCTGGCGATCGCGGAAGCCGGGCTCGGGCAACTGGATGAGGCCCGGCGCTGCATCGACGAAGCGAGGACCGCCGTCGAGACGACCGGCGAAAGATGGTGCGCCCCCGAGGTCGATCGCATCGCCGGCGAGATCGCGCTGAAGTCGCCGCGGCCGGACACGGCCAAGGCGGAAAGCTATTTCCAGCGGGCGCTCGCTGCGGCGCGCGCCCAGCAGGCAAGATCCTGGGAGCTGCGCGCCGCGATGAGCTTGGCGCGGCTCTGGCGAGATCAGGGCAAGGGAATCGAGGCACGCGATCTTCTCGCCCCGGTCCATGCCGCCTTCATCGAGGGTTTCGAGACGCAGGACCTGCGGGACGCCAAGGCTCTGCTCGACGCGCTCGCTTCGTCGACGTTGCAGCAGCAGCCGCTCCCCATGGCTCGACAGGTTTGCTGTGGGCATTGATAACGATTTGACCGCGAAGCGCGCCTATCTGCCGTGACTTGCCGTTCGATGCGCCGCGATTGTCCAGCGCACGCCTCATCACATGAGCACAACAAACGATATTGGGGGTAGCGCCATGGACCAGCTCAACACGTCCTTCAGCCAACGGGGCCTGGCCTATTTCCCGGACTTCGCGATCTACGGCACCTTCTATTTGCGGGATCACGGCCTACACGGCCACCACAAATGGCGAGCCCTGGCGAGCAAGCTGGACGCGTTCTGTGCCGACAAGGACTTCCGGACCGTCGTGTTGCTCGGCGTCGGCTTCGAATTGTGGACGGCGTGGTCACGGGAGCTCGGCTACGCCCCGCCGCGAGGAATGGGCAGCAAGGCAAAGCTCGATCAATACGGCGCGGTGTTCGCCAACACCGGCGGCGATCTCTGGTTCCACATCAAGTCGGATTCCGGAGCCGACGCGCAACGCGCGCTGGACATGATCAAAGCCGATCTCGAGGACGCACAATCGCGGCCTGCTCTGATCGTGCCCGCGGAAAAACGGCACAATGGCAAGGTGCTGGGCGGCCGGTTCACCGACGGGCTCGAGAACCCGGCCGACGCGGAGGACCTTTCGGCGCGCGTGATCGTCGGCGATGACGACGAGGAGCATCGCGGCGCCGCGTTCCTCATCTCGCAGAAATTCGTCCACGACTGGACGAAGCTGAACGCGATGACCGAGCAACAGAAGCAGAACATGATCGGTCGCGACGGCCGCGACCGTATCATCCCGATGGACGACGAATCCAGCCACATCAAGCGGGTGCGTCAGCTGAACGGCGAGCGCTCGAACCTCCGGCTGGTGCGGCAGGCGCTGCCCTACGGCAGCAAGGCGGACAACAAGGCAAACGAAGAGGGCGTGTTCTTCGCGGGCTACGCGCGATCCACGCAGACCTTCGACACCATCCTCGACGGCATCGCCGGCGATCAGAAAGGCTTCATCCAGGATCAGCTGTTCAGCGTGACGCGAAGCGACCACGGCTCGTTCTGGTACGTGCCGAGCCTGAGGGAATGTGGGCTGGCGGCCGGCAACGGCGGCGCCGAGGTCACGATGAACGACTACTTCAACGTGCGCAGCGCCAACGGCTACATGTTCTACAACGCGCGCGACTATCAGCACAAAATCCGCCGTGCGAAATCGGTCGAGGATTGCCCGCTGAGCGACCGCATCATCACCCTGCTCAACCGCCAATTCTCCAGGTGGCAGGACACCTGGTACAAGCCGCGACAGACGCCTCCGCTGGGCCATCTCAGGGACCACCTGCCGCAGGACGAGCAGCATCTGCTGACCGCCTCGGTGGCGCTGCGCAAGGGCAAGGCGGTCCAGCTCAGCCTGTCGAAGGTCCTGGTCAGCCCGGACTACAGCCGCAAGGCCAACCTGATGCGCATCGATCCCGACGAGATCGTGGTCGGCAACATGCCGCAGCTCTCGCTCGGCATCGGCTCACAGGTCATGGAGTATCTCGACGAGACCGAGAGAATGACCGGCTTCTTCGGCATGCTGAACGAATATTCGGCGACCGGCCACAACGCGCCGGACTATCCGCTCCTGATCGAAAAAGGGATCGACGGCATCGCGCAGTCGTACGGGGACAAGATGAGGTCGGCCCCGAAGGAAAGGACGGATTTCTACCAATCGGTGGTCTGGGCGCTCGAGGGACTGACCGCCTTCATCGAGGCGCATGCGGCGCTGGCCGAGACGATGGCGGCGGAGGATCGCCATGACCCAGAGGAGAAGGCGCGATTGCTGACGATTGCGCGCCGCCTGCGGAAGATCGCGCACCAGAAGCCCGAGCATTTCATCGAGGGGCTGCAGCTCGTCTTCATCACCAATTGCGCGCTGCACCAGACTGGCGAGCCGCACTCGATCGGCCGGCTCGACCAGCAGCTGATCGGACTGCTCGATACGGACATCGCCAGCGGCGTGCTGACCAAGGATGCCGCACAGGAGATGATCGACGCGTTCTGGCTGAAGATGGACGAGACCGTCCTCTACAATTACCGCCATCTCAACGACTACATCACCTACGGCACGGGCGCGGTGTTCTATTCGGCCGGAAACTTCCCGCAAGGCGCCGCGATCAATCAATGGGTGCAGCAGGTCACGGTCGGCGGTTACAAGGCCAACGCCGCGGCGGAGCCGGAAGACGCCTCCAACGAGATCACCCGCATGTGCCTGCGCGCATCGCGCCGGCTGCCGCTCAACGCACCGTGCCTGTCGTTGCGCGTCCATAGGAAGATGAGCCCGGAGCTGTTCGAGGAGGCCGCCAAGACCGTGCTCAGCGGCGGAGCACATCCGATCATGCTCAACGACGATAAGCTGGTGCCGGCACTCGGAGCCTGCGGACCGGTCTGCCTGGAAGACGCCCGCGACTACACCTGCGACGGCTGCTACGAGCCGGTGCTCGCCGGCAAGACCGAATGGGCGTTCAGCTATGTTCCGCTGCTGCCGATGGTCGACTACGCCATGAACCAGGGCTGCAACATCCAGGCCGCGGGCCCGATCAATCTGCGCGGCCTCAAATCGTCCTGGAATTCGCCGCCGGCTGAAGACATCAAGAGCTTTGATGAATTCCTGAAGATCTTCTACACGCATTGGAAGTGGGCGATCGCCAGCTTCTACAACGCGCTGATGAACAATTACGGCAGCCTCGCCGCGTATTGCCCGAGCCCGCTGTTCTCGGCGTTCCTTGCGGATACACTCGAGACCGGCCGCGATCTCACCGATGGCGGCGCCCGCTATCACGTGGTCGCACCGATGCTGTGCGGGATCGCCGACACGCTGGACAGCCTCTACGCCGTCAAGCAGCTGGTGTTCGACCCGGCCACCGCCCGCTGCTCGCTGCCGCAGCTCCTGCGCGCCCTGCAATGCGACTGGGGTCACGACATGAAGCAGCCGTTCTACACCACCCTCGAAGGCGGGATGCGGCTGGATCAGGATGCGGAATTCTTCCAGCAGCTCAGGGAATACGCGCTCGCCGCGCCGAAGTTCGGAATCAACGCCGATGCAGGCTTGCTGGAGATGGCAAAGGCCGTCATCGGCACCTGCATCGAGATCGTCCATGACGGACTGAATCACCCGCTGCCGGGCATCAAGGCCGGTTACGACAGGCTCAAGAGCAAGTACGGCACCGACACGCGGCCGTTTGCCTTCACCGTCACGCCGGGTGTCGGCACCTTCGAGGACAATGTCGGCCTCGGGATGGGCTTCGGCGCCTCGGCAAACGGCCGGCGCAACGGTCAGCCAATCGCAGCCGATTTCAGCGCGACGCCGTGTCCGCCGGACCTGCCGCTCGACCCGCGCGCGAGCAACGCTTTTTCATCCTTGCGCCACTGGAACATCGAGGAGATCAACCACGGCCTGGCCAATGCGGCGCCGAGCGATCTGAACATCGGCGAGGATTTCCCGCTGGATCGGCTCGTCGCGCTGATTTCCGATTTCTCGCATGGCAGACTCGGGTCGAACATGATCACCATCACCTGCGCCGACCCGCAGACCTACGCGCAAGCCGCGCAATTTCCAGAACGCTACGACCTGCTGCGCGTCCGCATGGGAGGATGGTCGGAGTTTTTCGTCGCGATGTTCGATTTTCACCAGGAGTATATCCGCCGACGGCCCTATTACACGCCCGCGGGTTGATCAGCCCGGAGGCAAGCACGCTTGAGCGAGCGGCGGCGCTTCGGTCTCAGACAAGTGGCTTTCGGTTTCGATGACTATCCGCTCGCCGCAAACAGATCCCACCTTCCGGGCAGTCCCTTGAGTTCGTAAGAGCCGCGTTCGGCGAACTTCAACCCGGCTCCTGCGACGAGGTCGGTGACGACGCGCGAAACCAGAACTTCGTCGGAGACGCATTGCGACATCACGCGCGCGGCCGCGTGGACCGCGATGCCTGCAATGTCATCGCCTCTGATCTCGATCTCCCCGGTGTGCAGGCCGGCGCGAACGGATAGCCCGATCTGTTTCGCCGCCGAGCCAAAGGCGAGTGCGCAGCGCACCGCTCGTCCAGGACCGTCGAAGGTTGCCAGAACGCCATCCCCAGTGCTCTTGACCAGACTGCCGCGGTGCTTGACGACCATCTCCCTTGCAATCTGGTCGTGATTGTCGAGCAGCCGAAGCCAGCGCTCGTCGCCCATCGCAGTGGCGCTGCGCGTGGAGTCGACGATATCGGTGAACAGCACGGTCGACAGCACGCGCTCAAACTCAACCGCGCCATGATCGCGGCGACCGGTGACGAACTCCTCGATATCTCCGAGCATGGTCTCGTTGTTGGCGGTCCACACCGCGTGGTCGCCAGTTGGATATTCGATGTATTTGACGCCCGAGATCGCGGCAGCGAGCTTTCGGCCGAGATCGACCGGCACTTGGAGATCGGCCTTGCTATGCAACACCAGCGCCGGCACCTGCAACGTCGGCAGGATCGCGGTCACGTCGATCTGGCGATTGAGTTGCAGGAGTATTCGCAGTGCACCAGGACTACTCGCCAACCGCTCCCATTTCGCATATTTCGCGATCACGGCCGGATCGACCGCCTCGCTCGGAGCTATGGTTTTGGTGAGTTCGCCCGTACCCCATAGCCTCACGATCTGCTCCAAGCGAGCCTCCCATGCCTCATCCGAGAGACGGTCCGCGGATCGGCTGAAACAGCCGAGCAGAATGAGGTGCGACACACGCTCGGGGTAAGTCGCGGCGAACAGCATGCTCATACAACCACCTTCGGAGAAACCGACCAGCACCGCGTGCTTGGAACCCATGGTATCCATGACGGCACGGACATCCTCCATACGCATCTCAAGCGACGGCGCCCCCGACATCCGGTCCGACATCCCCTGTCCGCGCTTGTCGAAGGTCACGACACGGGCGAAGCCCGCGAGCCGCCGCAGAAATGCGGTGTATCCCGGGAGTTCGTGCTGGAATTCGATATGTGAGATGAAGCCAGGAACCAAGATCAGGTCGATCGGACCGTCGCCCATCACCTGATAGGCGATGCTGACGTCGCCGCTCTGGGCATATCTCGTCTCGGGCAATTTGAAGTCAATCATCGAGCGAACCTCGGGGCCTACTCCATTGTTGCCGCCCGAATAGCCGAGATCAACCCTGCAGCATCTGCCGCTTCGGTCTTACGTCGAAAGGACCGTAGTTCCGCAGATTTCCGCTTAGGGTCCGAAGCCGCCAATCATGCTTGCAGTGGGAGAATGCGGAAATCATCTCCGGCCGAAGGTGCTGAAGGCCAACGCGCGCAAGATCCTCAGGCCGCCATCGGCGAAGACCGCGCCGGGCCCGCGGACTAAAGCAGTACCATCAGCTCAATTGCCAAGATGCCAATCAAGACGGCGCACCCGATGAGATACCCCTGTCGAAAGCCGGGAATCTCACCCGATCCGTTCGGGTCAATATACTTGAAACACAAAGCGTCCTCCGCGTATGATCGGACAATTCGTCATTTGAAATGCGTTCGTATTAATCTGCTCTAGACAATAGAGTCGCAGACGGTCTGTTAGACAAAGGCGCCGGCCGCCGTGAGTGCCTCCATTCAATTTTCTGAAATGAGTTTGAGCGACGAGCTCCGTGCCAGGTTCTCTGGGCCGTCAGGCGCCAAACAATGGCCGGAAACCTAAACGCATCGCGTTCAGAGTGTTGGGAAAACTTTGCGCCTATTGATCGCCGTATTTGAGGACCGGCGGGGCCGGCCCGTCTCCTTTGTGATCCGCTTTCGCGAAACGGCATGAGTGACCTGACGCACGTTCCACGTCATGATGTTGTGCCAAAGCTATCATCAGCCCCCCTGTCAGGAACGAAAGCCTGCATGAACAGGATGGGGGAAGCGCAGTAAGGGTTTGGACACTGATTTCATAAACTCAGGGTTGTCGCCGCATCGGCCGTCGCCCATAATCTTCCGGTCCCAACAATGACCACAGCTCGAAACATGAATGAGCAAGAGGCACAGGCTGAGATTTCCGGCGGCGCGGTCGGCGGGCAGGACCAGCCCCCACGCCAGGAGCCGCCTCAGAGCAAGAAGCCTGGCTCGTCCCGGCGCATCGTGATCGGAATCGCCGGCGGGCTTGCGATCGCCGGAATAGCCGCCATCGTCGTATTGCCCGGAATCGTCCGCGACAAGCCAGTTGTCATTGGTCAGGAATCCACTCTGGAAGTCCTCGTACCGGGCGACATCAGTGCAGCCCTTCCGACCCTCGATCCGGGGACCTCGAAAGCGGCGGTGGACGACGCGAAGAACTGCAAGGTCCCGCTGGCATGGGTGACGTTGACGCAACGAAACGGGCATGGCGGCATGGTGCGCGTCCGATCGGGGCAATATCTATCGCCGCCGATCAAGCTCACCGCCGCGCCTCAGCGCGTCGCCATTCCCTATCCCGCGCCATATCCCACGGGCCGTGGGGTTCTGACATTGGTCGGCGAGGCGGACCAGGTGGGGTTCTACCTGACGCCCGGGGGCGTTCACGACGTGAATGGCACGTATCCCGTCAATGTTCATTGGCAGGTCCGCAACCCCTGTCCATGACTGCTCAAACGGATAATGTGCAAACAGGCGAGCGCGACGCCGTGATCGGGAATTGCCGGCCATGAAAAACTTTTTCCGCAACCATCCGATGATCGGCCTATGCATCGCGATGATTGTGGCCGTGGTCGCCACGCAATGGATCCTTAATCCGAAATCCGGTCCACTCAGCGCATTGACCTGGGCAAACTCGCTCACGATCGGCGCCGTGGTCCTGATCATGCTGGCCGGGATCGCGTTGACCTACGTGGCGATACGGCTCGGCAGCGATCCCAGTGGCTTCGGACTGGTCCCCGTCGGGGAGGGCTATACGGTCGGGCGTCGGCTGAACGTGAACTCTCAGGCCGTATCTGTCCGCACCGCCGACGAGGTGCTCGACGAGATCGACCAGATGATCGGGCTCGGCTCCGTCAAGGAGGAGGTCAACAAGTTGCTGGCCGGCATCGAAGTCGAGCGCAAGCGCCGTGAACAGGGTTTGCCCGTGGCGAAGGTGAACCGGCACATGGTGTTCACCGGACCGCCCGGCGTCGGCAAGACCGAGATCGCGCGCGCCCTGGGGGAGATCTATCGCTCGCTCAAAGTGCTGCGCAAAGGACATGTGGTGGAGGTGCAGCGCGCCGACCTGGTCGCGGGCTATATCGGGCAGACGGCGATCAAGACGCTCGACAAGTGCAAGGAGGCACTCGACGGCATCCTGTTCGTGGACGAAGCCTACGCGCTCGCGGGCGAAGGCAAGGATTTCGGCCAGGAAGCAATCGCGACGCTGATCAAGTTCATGGAAGACAACCGCGACCGCATCATGGTGATCGCCGCCGGCTATCCCAATGAAATGCGGCGCTTCATCGCCACCAATCCGGGCATGGCAAGCCGCTTCAACAGGACCATCGAATTCCCGGCCTATGAGCCGAAAGAGCTGGCTGCGATCTTGCGATTGATGGCCACGCGACAGCGCGCGGAGTTGCCTGATGAACTCGAGCAAAGCCTGGTCCCCTGGATCGAAACCCAGTGGAGAAGCGAGGGCTGGGGCAATGCGCGCGAGATGCGCAACCTTCTCGATAAGGCGTCCGAAGCTCAGTCCCTGCGCGTGGCCGCCGACACGACCGCCGACATCAGCAAGATCGAGATGGTCGACTTCGAAAGCATCGGCGTGAATGTGGTGCGAACGCGCATCCCGCCGCCCCCGCCTATGCCGCCCATACCGACTTCGCCTCCCCTCCTCGTTCAACCCGCGTTGGCGCCTTCTTCTTCGGCAAACCATGTGGCGCCACGGCCCATGCGCAGGCTGAAGGTCGAGGCCACCATCCCCCTTGAACGCACGCTCGATCAGGCGCTGGACAATCTCGAAGAGATGGTCGGGCTGGAGCCGGTCAAGGAAGAGGTGAACAAGCTCATCTCGGGGCTCGAAGTGGAGCGCATGCGCCGCGACCAAGGGCTCGTCACCGCGCCCATCAGCCGGCACATGGTATTCACCGGCCCGCCCGGCGTGGGGAAGACCGAGGTCGCCCGCGCACTCGGCGATATCTATCGTTCACTCAACGTGCTGCGAAAAGGCCATCTGGTCGAGACCGACCGCTCGGGTCTCGTGGCAGGCTATATCGGCCAGACCGCTGCCAAGACGCTCGACAAATGCAGGGAAGCGCTGGACGGGATCCTGTTCATCGATGAAGCGTATTCGCTGGCACGATCGGGGCACGATTTCGGCCAGGAGGCGGTCGATACGTTGCTCAAATTCATGGAGGACAACCGGGATCGCATCGTCGTCATCGTCGCAGGTTACCCGAACGAGATGCAGCGCTTCATCAACAGCAATCCAGGCCTCGCCAGCCGCTTTACCAAGACGATCGCGTTTCCGCCCTATGCCGCGGACGAGCTCGCCGCCATCCTGCGGGTGATGGCCAAACGGCAGAACTTCGTCTTGCCTGACGATCTCGAATCCAGCCTCGCCCCCTGGATGAAGGTCGGCATGCGCAACAAGTCCTGGGGACAGGCGCGCGAGATGCGAACGCTGCTCGAGCGCGCGCGCGAGGCCCAGGCCACGCGCATTGCGCACGACCCCTCGGGGGATGTGCGTCAGCTCACCATGGCCGATATCGACGCGGCCATCCAGATTGCCGGATATCGCGAGACCGAGCCGGAAAAAATCAGCGACACCGTGCTCAGGATTCCAGCGCTCCCTCGCTCGGTCACCCCGCTGTCGGAGGGGGCATCCGCCCTGCAGACCGCCGTTGTGACCGTAAAGCTGGAAAATAGCCACGGCAGCGGCTTTTTCATCTCCAGAAATGGATACCTTCTGACCAACCATCACGTGGTCGGAGACAACAAGTTCGTAACGATCAAACTGACAACCGGCCGTCACTTGCCTGGCGAGGTCTTGCGCTCGCACAAGGGGCGAGATGTAGCCCTGGTCAAGGTGAACGAATCGGCCATGAATGCACTGCCGTTGCAGATTGAACCGCCTGAGGTCGCCGCCGAGATCTACGCGGTCGGGACGCCGTTAGATGAGAATTTGTCGACGACGATCACCAAAGGCATCGTCAGTGCCTATCGCACGGCCAGCGAAGTCGGGGCCGGGCAGGACGACGCAGCCAAGGATCTCAAGCTCATCCAGGGCGACGCCGTCATCCATGGCGGCAACAGCGGAGGAGCGGTCGTGGACCGGTTCGGCAATGTCGTCGCCGTCAGCGTTGCCGGATTTGTCATAGGCGAGCGGAAGGTGGGTACAAGCATCAATTACTACATCCCCGTCGCCGATGCGCTCAAGTACCTCGCCATTGAGCTGGTCGAGCCGGGCACGGCGTAACAGCAAACGAAGCAAAACGGCCTTGCGATGGAATCGGAACGGACCAACCAGATGACAGCAACCGGCCGCATGGCAGCCTTGCATGTCGCCTTCTGGCAATACGATCCCTTGTATCGTCGCGCGTGGTTTGTCTGGCCGCAGGTGACGGCAATCCTTCTCGCGAGCTGGCTTCTTTTGGGTCTTCCTCAGCAGGCCGCAGTTACGGTGGGCAATTGGGCCAAGCCTGCCGATTGCAGCAACGCATCGACGCCGGGCTGCGCGGCAACCCGACGCGCTGTCTTCGTCTGGGACGAGGAAGTCAGCAGACCCATGGTCGCCAATCAGATCACTGTGATCGTCGACAGAGCGACGTTTCGAACGTCTGCGGCAGACGACCAGCAGAAGCTCGCGGCGGCGCTCGGTGCCTATTATCGCTTCGATTGGGTCAAGGCGACCGACATCCTGAAAGCGGCGACCGCAAGCGACCCCAACGTTCAATTCCTCACGGCGCTCGCTTTGTTGATCCCAAATTCGACCGACCAGACGCGCAGCGCGGAATCGTTGCTGCGCGAGGCGGCAGCCGGAGGACATCGTCAGGCCGGCGGTGTGCTCGGCCGCATTCTTTTCACGGGCGCGAGCGGCGTGCCGAAGGATGAAACAGCGGGACGAAAGTTGATCGACGACGCGGTCGCCGCCGGCGAGCCGTACGCGATACGGCTGGCTGCCGCCGGATATGTCAGCGGCGAATTTGGCGGCACGTATGATACCGTCAAGGCCGTCGATCTCTTGCGCAAGGCGGCGGATGCCGGCGAGCTGATCGCCATGGCGCAACTGGCATTCTGCATCGATACCGGGCGTGGCGGGCTGACCCGCGACTCCGCAAAGGCGGTCGACTATTTGCAACGCGCGGCGGATGCGGGGTTCGAGGGGGCGCAGATCACGCTCGCGCGGTGGCTCAGAGACCGATATTTCGATCGGGAAAGCACGGATTTGTCGGAATCGATCAAGTGGTTCGAGCGGTCCTATCGCCAGGGGCACTCGGTCTTCGCTGTCGCGGAGCTCGCGAATGTAAAAAGATTCGCGCGGGACGCGCCGTGGTTCGATACCAGGCGCTCGTTTGAATTATTCCAGGCTTGTGCGCCTTACAGAAATGCCTACTGCCATTATTGGCTTGCCCGTGCCTACCATGACGGGGCCGGAACGGCACGAGACTACTCCCAGGCCTACGCTCACTACATGGTAGCGAAAGAGCTCCGGTGGCAGGATCCAGCGAACAACCTCCAGAGACTCGAAGATTTCCTCCAGCCTGACATCAAGACCAGCGCAGCCGAGCTGGCGAAGAGCATTTTGGCGGGCCTCAAACCGGTACCGCGCCCGCTCAGGATAGAAACTGCGGAGACTGAGACCGTAGGCCCCTCGCCGTGGCCGGACGCTAATCCGCGACCGGCATCACCTTGACCCGCTGGAGGACCGGTCGATGAACATCAAAGCCGTCGTCTTCGACGCCTACGGAACGCTCTACGACATCCAGTCGGTCGCCGAGATCACCGAGGATGCGTTTCCCGGTTATGGCGAAATCGTCACGCAGGTCTGGCGGATCAAGCAGCTCGAATACACCTGGTTGCGCTCGCTAATGCAGCGCTACCAGGATTTTGCCGCGGTCACCCGGGACTCGCTGGCCTATACGCTGCGCATCCTCGGGCTTGCCTACGAGAACGAAGCTTTCGAACGCATCATCGAGAAGTATCTGCATCTCGATCTCTATCCGGATGCGACGGCCACGCTCACGGCGCTGAAGCCGCGAAAGCTTGCCATCCTCTCCAATGGCAGCCCGGACATGCTGAACGCGCTGGTGCGCAACACCAAGCTCGATCGCCTGCTCGATGCCACCATCAGCGTCGACGCCAGGAAGATCTTCAAGCCGAGTCCAGAGGCCTATGAGCTGATCGGCGAGGTGCTCGGCACCGCACCGGACGAGGTGCTGTTCGTCTCCTCCAATCCGTGGGACGTCGCCGGCGCAAAGTCATTCGGGCTGAACGTCGCCTGGATCGAACGGGTGACACCGGAGGCCATGGCACTGGCTTGCGTCGAGAACGAACTCGTGGCACCGCTGACGATGTTCAAGGCGATCCGCACCCAGATGGACGAACTCGGCTTTGCGCCGGATCATCGGGTCCGTTCGCTGTCCGAGTTGCCGGGGATCATCAAGGGATGACCCCGGGATCATCAAGGGATGACCCCGGGGATTGCCTGGAGACCGCCGCCCGCCTGTGAGACCTGAATGAGCCTGGAATCCGTTCGCGCCTTCTTTGCCGAGAAAGCCCCCGACATCTCCGTCATGGAATCCCCGATCAGTTCGGCGACGGTGCCGCTGGCTGCGGAAGCCTATGGGGTCGAGCCTGGTATGATCGCCAAGACACTGTCGCTTCGCGTCGGCGAGCGGGTAATCCTGATCGTCGCCGCCGGCACCTCGCGGATGGACAACAAGAAGGTGAAGGCTACGTTCGGCGGCAAGCCGAAGATGCTGGGGCTGGAAGAGGTCGCCGATATCACCGGCCACGAGGTCGGCGGCGTCTGCCCGTTCGGGCTGAAATCACCGCTGCCGGTCTATTGCGACGTCTCGCTGAAGGCCTTCGACGTGGTGGTGCCGGCCGCAGGCTCGACCCACAGCGCCGTGCGCATCACCCCCGAGCGGTTGGCCGAGCTGACCGCGGCCGAATGGGTCGATGTCTGCGAGGTGAGGCCCTAAGCCTGATGCATTTGCCGGCAAGGGCGGCTAGCATGGGGACCATGACCGACGACAAAGTAAAACGCCGACTGACCACCGTGCTGTGTGCCGACGTACACAGCTATTCTCGTCTCATGGAAGCCGACGAAACGGGAACGCTGGAGACCCTCCGCCGCTACTTCGCTGCCATGGCGCGATTGGTCGAGCGGCATGACGGCCGCATCGTCAATACCTGGGGCGATGCCGTGATCGCCGAGTTCGCCAGTGTCGTCGAGGCCGTGCAATGCGCGATCGAAATCCAGAACGAGGTTTCCAATCAGGAGTCGGCCCCGCCCCAATTGAACCCGATGCGATTCCGTATCGGCATCAATCTCGGCGATGTCATGGTGGACGGCTCCAATATCTATGGTGACGGCGTCAATATCGCCTCGCGGCTGCAAGAACTCGCTGAACCCGGCGGCGTCGTGATCTCGAGCTCGGTCTACGACCAAGTGCACAACAAGATGTCGGTTGGCTTCGACTGCCTTGGCCAACGACCCCTGAAGAACATCGCACCCCTGACCAGCTATCGGCTGACCCTGGGCGGCCAGGCCGGCACGCTGGGGAGCTTCCCGATTGAGGGACGCTCAACTCCCGGGGCGGCTCGTGCCATGGGGATGAGGGACGGTCGTGGACCATCCCCATCGACGAATGTCGTTTCGGAGTGGCTAGGGAAGCTGCCTCGGCCGGTCGCAGTAGCCCTGACCGTGTCGGTCTTTTTGATTTTGATCAATCTGTTCACGGGCGCGCACAAAATCTGGTTCCATTGGCCAGTCGCAGCCATTCTCTGCGGTGTCGTATTGCGAATGGTGCTTGGACATCGACCCGAGTCCGACAGCAGAGGCGAGCGCTGAACGAGGCGGCACGACCGCATCTTCGCGCCTGCCGCCTGATCATCGAATCCGGCCGAATGTACGTTCCAGCCCCTAGAGGAGTCGATGCCGGTCGATTAGCATGAGCGTATTCTCGACACTGATAAATGTGGAGGGGACATGGTTCGATGTTTCATCGCAGCCGCGCTGCTGGCGATCCCTTGGCTGGTAAGCGGCGTATCCAATAGCTACGCCGCACCGTGTCTTGTCGTAACTCTCACCGGCACACAGGGGGGACCACAATCCTCTAACGGTCTCGCAGGCGCCGGAACGCTGGTGCGCTTCGGCGATGACGCCAATGAATGTGGGACGGTGAAGTTGCAATTTGATGCCGGCCGCGGGACCACGATGCGTCTATCGCAACTCAAGGTCGGACCTGAGCAGCTGGATGCCGTATTCTTCACGCACATGCACAACGACCACACGGAAGGTTTTGCCGATCTGGTGCAGCTTCGATGGTCATTTAATGGGACCGGACCGAAGATCGACGTCGTCTGCAGCGCAGATAGCGTCTCACCGACGGGCGTCACGATAAGCTGCAGCAAGTTCACCGCGCATATCGCTGACGCGTTCATTCAGTCAGGCGAGGTCGCACAGCGTCATTCCGAGCTTAAAGAACGGACGGCGGGTGGCCCCGCCGAATTGATCAATACGATCACGTTCAAGCCAACGGACGAGCCGCAAGTGGTCTGGTCGAAAGGCGACGTAAGGGTCAGCGCAATTCGTTCAGCCCACATCGCAGGACACGCATCCTACCGCGTCGATACGCCCGCAGGCAGCGTTGTGATCGGCGGTGACGCCGGAAACGACGCGCCGGCTCCCCCGCGCAGTTCTTCGGCCTCTGAGCAGGTGGAGACGCTGGCTCAGGGGGCCGACATCATCGTCCATTCGGTCATTCATCCCGTTATGGCCCCCGGCAAGGGGAGCGAGATGTTCCCGTACGCCTATCTGCGTCAAACTTCGGTCACTGATCTTGCCGCCATGGCCAAGCGTGCCGGCGTAAAGCACCTCATGCTCACGCACTTGATTCCGCCTGTAGGAGGCGAGCAATATCCTTTCAAACTTCCCGGCGGCCTGCTGACGGAAGGGGACTACACCAAGGCGGCACAAGATGGCGGCTTCACCGGAAACATCATAGTTGGCACCGATCTCGCGAGCCTTCGCCTGCCAGCGAAATAGCGACTGATCATACAAGGATTGCCGTCAGAGCGTACGAATTTTCATCCAGCGAGAACAACATGCTGCGCCTCATCGCATTCACACTTGCCGCCTATTGCTATCTCCAATCCGGATTTGCCATGGCGGACGAAGCGCCCAAGCAACTGGTTGGAAGCTGGCGGTTGACTTCATGGGTTATCCAGATCGTGGGTGGAGAGCCTGCGGAACCATTTGGTCCTAATCCCAAGGGTAGAGCGGTTTTCACTTCGGATGGGTTCGCGGCATTCATGATCGCCAGGCCGGATCGGAAGCCGGCAACGAATGATTCGGACTCGGCCGCGCTGCTCAAGTCGTTGATGGTCTACACCGGCAAATTTACAGTCGATGGGGACAAGCTTACGACAAACGTCGATCTATCGTGGAATGAGATTATTACGGGCACGGCCCAAATCCGGTTCTTCAAACTAGAGGGCGATAACCTCTCCATTCGAACCGCCGAGCAGGTCAGCGCGGTCTACCCTGGCAAAAAGGTGGTAGGGACCCTCACTTGGGAGCGTGAACGCTGACACCGCGAACCTTCGTCTCTCCATGTTAACGAGCCCGCGTCCTTGGCAGCACTAATCGTCGTCATCGCTATAAGGCCGCGGCTGCACCTGCGGAGAGGGCGGCGCGTTGTTGTAGCGCGGTGGCGGAGCAGCGCGATTGCGCGGAAGCGGTTGCTGCGCCGGCATCTGATTGTTGGACTCGAACACCGCGCGGCAGCCGCTGGAGAGCAGCGGCGTGTTCTGTCGCAAGCAAGCCGTGATGCGGCCCACATCCGGAATCTGGTCGCTGCACAGGCGCCAGACATCAGGCGTGCAGGCCATCTGCTGTTCCATGGTTCCGCGATATTCTTCGGCGAATGCTGCGCTCTGCGCGACGATGCCGCCAATCGCAAGCGCCACACCCAGCGCAATCCGCTCTGTTCGCATAGTCCTGATCCTTCCTGAATGCCTCGGATTCTCAACAATCAATGAGGCGGCAGGCGGTTCTGGACCAACAACTAAATGTGAAAGCGCAGCGGGAACCTACTCGACCTTGCCGATCTTCTTCACCGCCACGATCAGCCGCGCGCTATCGGTGGCGACGAAATCAGAAAATGCCGGCGCATCCTGGTAGGCGACGAGACTGCCTGAAGCGTCGAATGTCTTGAGCACATCAGGGCTCGTCATCACCTGCGCCATCGCCTCGCGCAGCCGTGTTGCGATCGGCGCAGGAAGCGAACTCTGCGCGAACAGCCCAGCCCAGATGTACATCTCGACATCCTTGTAGCCGAGTTCCTGGAAGGTCGGCACATCAGGAAAACTCGCGACACGCTGCGCGCCGCAATTGCCGAGGACGCGCAGCTTGCCGTCGTCGACCTGGGGCTTCAGCGTGCCCGGCGCCGCCGCGATGGCCTGTACGGTGCCACTGAGCAGCGCGGTCAACGCCGGCCCTGCGCCACGGAATGGCACATGCAGCAATTTGATATCGGCGCTGTTGGCAAACATCTCCATCGCGACATGCAATGTGCCGTAGGGCCCTGATGAACCGTAGGTGATCTGACCGGGGCGTTTCTTTGCGTCCTCTACGAACTCCTGCGCGGTCTTCCAAGGCGCCGACGTCGGCACAGCAAGCAGCGTGGGATCGGCGAGCACGCGCGCGATCGGCATGAACTGCGACACTTCATAGGCGACGGGACGATCGAACAGCCGGTCGGCTTCGGGCAGTACCGCGAGCGAGGACAGCGTCATCAACAGGGTATAACCGTCGGGCTCGGCCCGCGCGGCCGCGGCATTGCCAACCGATCCACCGGCGCCACCAGCCCGGTTGTCGACGATGACAGACTTGCCGAGGATCCGCTCCAGCGCCTGCGCGACGGGACGCGCCGCAAGGTCGGCCTGCCCGCCGGCCGGGAACGGCACGATCATGGTGATGTTGCGGACGGGATAGGTTTGCGCGACGGCGGGCCGCGCGATCACGGTTTGCGCCAGCGGCAAGGCTGCGACGGCGCGCAGCAGGTCACGGCGATTCATGGGCAGCCTCCCCCAATATGATTTTGTTGTTAGTTCGGGGAGAGTAGCGGCTCTCGCCGCGAGGGCAAAGCGGGTTGTAAGCAATGTTGTTGCAACAGGCTCCGTCATTGCGAGCGTAGCGAAGCAATCCAGACTGTCTCTGCTGAGGGATTCTGGATTGCTTCGCTACGCTCGCAATGACGGGGGACGTTGAGGCAGCTCGTTCTACGACGCCTTCGCTTTCCCACGCGGCGGCTTCCGCTTGCAGGTACCCGGGAGCTTGGCTGCAAGAAAATCGCCGAGCGCTTCGACGCGTGCGGGGCGCGGACCGCCGGGCGGGGTTACGAGGTGCACGGCACCTTCGGCCTGTTTCCAGTCTTTCAGGATCACTTCGACCGCACCCGACGAAATCGCCTCGCCAACAATGAACTCGGGTAGCTCGGCGATGCCGAAGCCAGCGATCAGCGACGGCATCACGGCTTCGCCATTGTTGACGCGGAGCTGGCCGCCGGGACGGACACTGGCCTGCTCGCCGGCGGAGTTGGTGTAGTGCCAGACATTCGGCGTCGAGAGATAGGCGTAGCTGAAGCATTTGTGCTCGGCGAGATGCATCGGATGCGTCGGCCGGCCATGCGTCTTCAGATAGGACGGCGCGGCCACCGTGAAACGCGGCATGGTGAAGAGCCGACGCGCGATCAGCGAGGAATCCGGCAGCCGCGCGATCCGCACCGCCATGTCGAAACCTTCGCCGATGAGATCGACAGTCGCATCGCTCAAGTGAAGATCGACCGACACTTCCGGATAGGCTTCGAAGAACTCCGGCAGCAGCGGCGCCACCGCCTTGATGCCGAAGGTCATGGGCACGGCGAGCCGCACCAGGCCGCGCGGCGCCACCGATTGTGCCAGCGCCTCGTTCTCGGCCGCCTCGCCATCGGCGAGCAGGCGCGTGGCGCGGTCGGCAAGCTTGTGGCCGGCATCGGTCAGCGCCAGGCGGCGCGAGGTACGGTTGAACAGGCGGGCGCCGAGCCGCTCCTCCAGCCGGGTGACCGCCTTGGAGACAGTCGCCTTGGACATCGCGAGCTCGCTCGCAGCCCCCGCAAACGACCGTAACTCCACGACTTTTGCGAAGATCGCGAGCGCCTCGAAATCGGGGAGTTTTGCCATGGCGCGGTCCAATAAAGATGTTTAGGGAAACAATGTGTTTCAACAGTTTCTATTTCTATACCACAGACGGAGGCTTATCCAAGGGCTCATCGGGAATTCAGGACTGGAGAAACTCCAATGATCGAACTCAAACCTTTCGCAAAACTCGGCGGCGCCGATCACGGCTGGCTCAAGGCCAAGCATCATTTCTCCTTCGCGAGCCACTACGATCCGAACAACATGGGCCATGGGTCCTTGCGGGTGTGGAACGACGACGAGATCGCGCCAAACAGCGGGTTTCCCGCCCATCCTCACGCCAACATGGAAATCATCACCTATGTGCGCGAAGGCGCGATCACCCATCAGGACAGCCTCGGCAACGAGGGTCGCACCGAAGCGGGCGACGTGCAGGTGATGAGCGCCGGCAGTGGCATCCGTCACTCCGAGTACAATCTCGAGCCGACCAAGACGCGGATATTCCAGATCTGGATCGAGCCGACGGCACGCGGCGGTCAACCGACCTGGGGCTCAAAACCGTTCCCGAAGGCGGATCGCTCCGGCAAGCTGGTCACCATCGCCAGCGGCGTCGAAGGCGACACCGACGCGCTGCCGATCCGTGCCGATGCGCGGGTGCTCGCCACCACGCTGAAGGCCGGCGAGAGCGCCGAGTATGAACCGCAGGAGACGCGGCACCTTTATCTCGTGCCCGCGGCAGGCGCGGTCGAGATCAACGGCGTGCGCGTCAACGCCCGCGACGGCGTCGCGATCCGCGACGAGAGCAAGCTGAAGATCATCGCGCTCGAAGACTCCGAGCTCGTGCTCGTCGACGCGGCGTAACTCCCAACAACCAGCAATCACATCCAATCAACGGAGACCACCATGACCAAAGTTCTCGTCCTGTACTATTCCGCCTATGGCCACATCGAAGCGATGGCGAACGCCGTCGCCGAAGGTGCGCGCGAAGCCGGCGCCACCGTCGACATCAAGCGCGTGCCTGAGCTGGTCCCGGCCGAAGTCGCGAAAGCCTCGTACTACAAAGTCGACCAGGCCGCGCCGGTCGCCAAGATCGAGGACCTCGCGAATTACGACGCGATCATCGTCGGCACCGGCACACGCTTCGGCCGCATGGCCTCGCAGATGGCAAACTTCCTCGACCAGGCCGGTGGCCTCTGGGCCAAGGGCGCGCTGCACGGCAAGGTCGGCGGCGCCTTCACCTCAACCGCGACCCAGCATGGCGGCCAGGAAACGACGCTGTTCTCTGTCATCACCAACCTCCTGCATTTCGGCATGGTGATCGTCGGCATGAACTACGGCTTTGCCGGCCAGATGAAGCTCGATGAGGTCACCGGCGGTGCGCCCTATGGCGCTACCACGATCACCGGCGGCGACGGCAGCCGCCAGCCCAGCGCCAACGAGCTGGCCGGCGCGCGCTATCAGGGTCGTCAGATCGCAGAGACGGCGAAAAAGCTGCACGGTTAAGCTTAAGCGCAACGATCGGCTGCATGGCAGATGCGACGCGGGTGGCATTCTCTAAAGGGAATGCCACCCCATCTCTGTGTCTGGGAATGACGGGACTTACGAGACGCAAGGACTTACAAGGCGCATGGCTTTCGAACTTCTCTTGATAGCGCAGATGATCCGCAGGCCGGCCCAGGCGCTGGCGCGCCGCTGGTATTGCCGCAGCCTGTTTCGTGCCTCGCGCGGCCGGTTTCACTGCGCCGAGTGCGCGGGATCCTGATCGTCAGGCCTGCGTGATATCGCCGTGCGCTGGGATGCTCGCCGCCGGCGCAGATGCGGGCGCCGTTGAGAGCCACCAGCCGTCGCCGACGAACCAGCAGGTGTTGTCGGGCGCGGTCCCTCGCCGGAATGACTGCACGCCGTCCCACCCCTTCGCGAACGCCTCGGCCAATCGTTTGCCGGCATCTGCGTCCTGAAGTCCAGCGCAGCCGATGAACTGGGCTCTCCCTAAGAATTTTGCCGACCAGATTGCGCCCTGCTCCGGGCGCGTGACCTTCAGCATGCCACCGAGCACGCCCTCGGGCGCCAGCGGAAACACCAGCCGACCGCCAGGGCGTAACGCCTCGAGCCATTCCGTGGCCGGCTGCGCCGCGCCGGCACAAACATAAATCACGTCGACACTGGGCAGATCGGACGCAATGCCCGAGCGCTCGCGCAGTTCGACCGTAGCGATGTCTTTCAAATTCTCGCGCGCAAGCCCCGCCAGGCGTTCGTCGATCTCATAGGCATAGACGCGGCCAGAGGGACCTGCGAGCTCGGCAAGAATGGCGGTGTAGTAGCCGGTGCCCGCGCCGATCTGGAGCACGGCCTCGCCTTCCTTCACACCGGTGCCGCTGAGCCAATAAGCGTGCGCGCCGGGCATGCCGATGTTGACGCCGCGGGCCGGATCCAGCGCGAGCAACGCATTCTGATAGAGAAAGGCGGGATCGTCGTCGGGCGTCACGACATAGGGATGGCCGCCGAACGAGATCGACCACGGCCCGGGCCCGGCAAAAGGCTCGCGTCTCACGTTGCGAAAGGCCTGCTCGAGACGGGGGTCCGTGGCCTTGGCCGCGGCGCAGATCAACTGCGCATAGAACGTGCGATATTTCTCCGAACGGTCGTGCATGTCGCCTCCTGGTAGAGACGATGCTAGCACAACGATTGCGATATTCGAGTGACCCTACAACCCGCAGGTGTCGGCCAATCTAGCGCGGGCCCTTGCCGATCGCCCGTGCCGCAAAGGCTGCGAGCCTGGGATGGCGGCGCAGCCCCTGCGCGGTGTGGTCACGCAGGACATAAGGCAGCCCGCGCCAGGACAGGGCGACGCTGGCGTCGGTCAGCGGCAACGGCTCGGCGCCGAAGCGGCGCTTGTAATCGTGATTGCCGATGCTGAGATCGAAGCGCCGCACGCCTTGCGCATGCAGGGCCGCCATGGTGCGCTCCGTGACGAGCAGCCCCGGCGAGCAGTGTGCCCAGCGCTTGCCAGCGTGGCTGATGCGCAGCAGGAAATAGGTCGCGCCGTATCTGACGCCGAGCGTGGTGGCGACGATGCCCTCGTCGCAAGTGAGCGCCGAGATCACCGCATAGCCTTCCGCAATACCCTGCCGGACGACGTCGCGGTAGAAGCCGGCATGGGCCGCATCATTGAGGACGAACTGCGAGCCGAGCTGCTGCATACGCTCCTGCTGCTGGGCGTCCATGACGTCGAGAAGCTCATGCGCGCGCGCAACGTCCGTGGCGATCTCGAACCGCGCACCTGGGTTGCGGCTGAAGACGCGCCAACAGCGCGGCATCTGCATGCGCTTGATCGAGGCCTGGTACTGGGCGTAGTCGTCGCCCATCATCACCAGATTGCCGTTGAGCGATGACGATCCCGGACGGCCGAGCGACACCAGCGGGTTCGCCCTAGCCCCGACATAGGACGGCATCTTTTTCAACCGCAACACGTCGAACCGGTCAGGCAAGGCGCGCAAGGCGTCGACCAGCGCCGCGCTGATCGCCTGCGCACCAGCCGCATCGAACGTTGCGTCACAGGCGAGGATCGGGGCGTTATTGTCGGAGACGCCGAGATCGGCGAACTCGACGATACGGATGCCGCGCCTGGTGTGATTGAACATCGGCACTATCGCGATGTCCTTGCCGGTCGCCGCATCGGTGATGATTGCGATCAGCGGCGCAACGTCGTGAAAAGCCTTGTACCAGGCGTCGAGCCAGTAACCATGCTGGAACGCCGTGCGATGGCCAGCGTTCAGGCGCAACGCGGCCTTCCGCCAGTCACGCGTGAAATCGACTGAGATTCCCGACGTGCTGGACGACAGCCGACCATCTAGTTGCTCGACGCTGAGAAACGCCATTTGCGAGGGATACAGTTACAGTTCGTGTCCAGATAGATTATGTTTTGTCGCAGACCACAAGTTACGTCGCAGCTTATCGTTAAGCCGTTACCGTCAACCCCGCGATGTCGCTACTGTCCCGATATGAAACGCTGGCCCGCGACAAGTTGTCAGCGATCGGGTTCCATTTGCGCCACGCACTGGAACCTGGCCAGGAAATGCAGGCCGGCGGCGGCGAGCGCGAACATGAACCAGACCGGATTCTGCCGCTCCAGCATGAAGGTCTCGGTCGTCCCGAAGTAGAGGCCGAACAGCCAGATGGTCAGGAACAGCTTGCCCAGTGCATTGCTGTGGTTGTGCGCCTGGGTCTGCTGGAAATTGCGCAGCGGCGCGAGCACGAAGATGAGAATGACGAGCAGCAGGCCGGGCAGGCCGATGGTGACCGCGAGGTCGAGATAGCTGTTGTGGCTGTGCGCCGCGGTCACCGCCCATTCCGAGCCCTGGAGGGTCTTCCCCTCCGCCGCGCCGTCCCAGAACGCCGCATAGCCGTGACCTGTGATCGGCTTTTCCGCAACGGCGCCGAGCGCAAACTCCCAGATCTCGGCGCGGCCGGTGAAGGTGGGATCGATCGGAAGCGCCCGCGTGATGCTGCCGAGCACCGGGCTCATGACACTGCCCACGGTGAGCAGATTCATCACGATCAGCGGCGCGAAGCAGATGATCCGCTTCAGCCAAAGGCTCCTGACAACATAGACCAGCGATGCCAGCGCATAGATCGCAAGACACAGCACCGACGAGGTCTTGCCCCCGGTAAATATCAGGAAGATGCCGGCCATTAGCGCGATCGCAGGCCCCATCACGAAGGAGCCGACGGCCGAAAGGTAAATCCCGACATAGACCAGAATGGACATCACCGGCGATGCCACGTTCTTGTGGCCAAAGCTGCCGCGCCAGTCGCCGGCGAGCAGCGGCTCGGCGATGTCGAGCGCGGTATGGATCGAAAATTGCGGGGCGAGGATGACGCCGAGAAAGCACACCGCCAGCAGCACCAGCGCAGCGCCGCCGAGGCAGAGATTGAAGCTCCGCAGGGTCGGGGGAAGCAGCGGCACGATCACCGCCAGCGAGGTGACGCTCGCCGCGAGCACGAAGCGCTGGATCGAGACCTCGCGAGTTTCGGAGAGGACGACATTGATCAGCATCCAGCCGACCAGACAAAGATGCAGCGGCGTCACCAGGGTCTTCAGCGAGGGTGCATCCGTGATGAGAACAAGCAGCACGCCGACGGCGGCGAGCAGGCCGAAGGTGACGTAGTCCAGCGCCATGCGGCCGCCGACGACGGTGGTGACGTCCTCACTACGCAGGTCCGGGAACGGATTGAGCGTGATCGTGACCAGCAGAAACGCCGCCACCACGATCAGGCAGCGGGCCAACTGCACGACGTTGAGCTTGGCCAGGCCGTCGCGCAGCGCATCGCCAAGCGAGCGGGCCTCGACGTCGGTCATGTCTGCAGCGCTGCGATCCATGCCTCAAGGCCTGACGGGACGATCGGGACCTCGGAGGTCTAGCCCATCCCCGTTAACCATCCGTCAACCAGCTCGCCGGAGGCGGCGGCAACCGGGCTCTGTCGGGCGACGCTGCGCGCGATCTCGTAATATTGCAGCGCGCGCTGCTCCAGCGTCAAATTGTCCATGATGTAGCCGCGCGGATCGAACTTGGCCGCGGTGCAGCCGGCCCAGAAATCGGTCCAGTGCTCCTCGAAGCCGGCGCTATCGGTGAATTTGAGGCCGCAGCGATCGTCCCAATAGGGCACCGACGAGACCGGTCCGAACTGGACCCGGTCCGGATAATAGTCGGGATCCCGCCACGGGCCGCCGGGATCCCAGGCAAACACCGGCACGCCGCAGGAGAGCGCCTGCTGATAGGCGATACCCTGGCTCTCGTTCTGGCACAGGAAGATCATCGCGCGCGAGCGCGCGAGTGCGGCCTGGTAATCTTCCTCCTTGTAGCTGCCATAGCGCAGCTCGATGAATGTCCGGCCTTCCCTCTTGAGCCTGGCGCGGGCCGGCTCGACCAGCTCGGGCACGTAACGCTCGCGGTCCAAGCTGACCTTGTCATAGAGCAGAACATCGACAGTCTTGTCGCGCGGGCGCGATGGCGCCCAGAGATCGGTATCGATGCCGACGGGCCAGGCTTCCGTCTCCGGCCAATGGGGCCGATACATCTCGGCGTACCAGTCGCCGGGCACCAGGAATTTCTTGACCGGAAGCCGCTTGAACAGGTCGGGATCATCGAAGGGATGGTTATAGGCGGCAACTCCGAGCAGGATCGGATTCTTCCACGCGAATTTGTCCAGCAGAAAGGCGCGGCCGATGATGCAGGCGACCTCGTTCGGGTGCTGTGCGATGTAGCCATAATCGTTGACTCGGTAGCGGATGCCGAGCCGGTCGAGCCCGGCGCAGAGATTGAGGAACACCCGTAGCTGTCCGCTCATGCGCGGCTCGCCGAACAGCATCTTGCGCGCCATACGCCGCAGATGCCGGTCGCCGGGAAACCAGCGATCGTCCTTGTCCTCGTAGAAGAGGTTGAGGATCATGTCGTCGGGATCGTAGTCGAATGTCTTGGCGGGCAATGGATCCATCCGCGGCATCAAGGCCTCGCATTCTCGCATGAGACCGGCTGTCGCACCTCTTGAAATCAGTCACGAACTTAACGCCACAGGTTTAACGCTAATCTACGAAACCGACGACGCGGGCGGCCTTCGCAACAACGATTTGATCGTTATGTGGGTATCATCTGCGACGACCTCGCGGAGCCGCCTGGTTAACAGATCCTTAAAACACGACGAGCCCTACGCTTGACCCTCGCCGACGCCATGCTCGATGCACCAACCGTCGCTCCTGCGACGTCGGATTCGCGCGCGATGTCATCAGCGGTTTCCGTCGTCATCCCCGCGAAGAACGCCGCGGCTTATATCGGCGAGACCATCGCAAGCGCGCTGGCGCAAGCCTGCGTCACCGAGATCATCGTCGTCGATGACGGCTCAACCGACGGCACCGAGGCAATCGTCGGCGCCATCCGTGATCCGCGACTGCGCCTGATGAAGAACGACGCCAGTGGCGTATCGGCCGCGCGCAACCTCGGCGCATGTAACGCGCACGGAGACTGGTTGGTCTTCCTCGATGCCGACGATCGCCTTCGGCCCGACGCGGTGACAACGCTGCTGATGACGGCGAAATCCGCGCCGCACGCGGTGCTGGCCTACGGCGATTACAACACGATCGACAGCGCGGGACGAACGATCGGCCGCCGCGGTCTGCTGAAGGGACGCCAAAAGCCATCCGGCAACGTGCTGGAGCGTCTCGCCGCCGGCAATTTCATCGTCAATGGCGGCATCATGCTGGTCCGCACCGATGCCTTCCGCGCCAGCGGCGGCTTCGACGCCTCACTCCGCTATTGCGAGGACTGGCACTGCTGGTGCCGCCTTGCCGCAACGGGCGAGTTCGCCTATGTGCCAAAAAACCTGCTCGACTATCGCCTGCACACGACCAACACGATGAACGCGGCGGTACGAACGCCGCAGGATTTTTTCCCTGCTGTTGCGCGCGTGTTCGACGATCCCCTGATCCTGGGCAAGCTGCCGTCAGGCGCGGCGCCGCGGCTGCGGCAGGCGGCAGAAATCCATCTCGTAACCTATGCAGCGACGCAAGCCGTCCGCTTCGGAAGATATCGCGATGCGCTGGCCTATCTCGGCATGGTCGGTCGGCGCTCGCTCAAGGCGATGCCGCGGTCCGCGGCCAAGATCGCCCTTTCCTATTTTGGTATCTAGCGGCGGTTCGGCGCAAGCGTGTCAGGAAACGATCTTCGAGGCCTCATAGGGCTTCGGATCGTAACCGAAAGCCGCAAGCGCGGATCCGAGCGCCATCAGCAAGGGGTGCATCGCGACGATCGCTTTCGACGACGCCAGCAGGCGAGCCGAGCGCACCAACGACAGCGGCAGCCGTCCCAGCGTCTGCGCAAACAAGCCCATCTGTGCCGCTGCGCCGTGTGCAGCTTTGGCCCGCACCCGGTAGTTGATCACCCCGATGCGCAGACAGCGCCTAGCGATCCAACCAGGATTGCTGCGGCTTTGCGGCACCGTTTCGGTGATGACGGCCTCCGCCGTCCAGTAGAAATTCAGGCCGGCATCACGGCAGCGATTGAAGAAATCGCAGTCGCCACCGCCAAGGAAATTGAAGCGCAGATCGAAGGCCGGACTGCCGAGCCGCTCGAAAGTCCCGCGCGTGATCAGGCAATTGCCACAGCCATAGATCAGCGGGACCGCACCGGTGTAATCGTAAGTAGGACAGAAGGCCGGATGATGCGCAAGCCAGGGCTGGCTGTCGTCGGCGAACACCGGCAGCACCGGTCCGCCGACCACGTCGGCACCGGTCGCCTCCGCAGTACGGACCATCAGCTCGAGCCAATCGGGCGAAGCGATCTCGTCGTCGTCGATCATCAGGAAGCGGGTCGCCGCAGGAAACAGCGCCTGCCCCGTCTCGAACGCGGCGTTGATCGCCTGGCAATTGCCCTGCCGCTTCTCGACCAGACAAACGCCCTGAAGTTTGCCGGAAGCCAGGTATTCAGCGGCAACCGGCGCACTGGCGCGCCCCACCGCATCGTTCTCGACCATCACCACAGCGAACGAGCGCGGGGTGCGCTGGTTGACCAGCGAGTCCAGCGTCATCCGTAGATGTTCGGGGCGGCGGAAGCAGGGAATGCAGACGACGATGCCGACCGAGAGATCGATGACGCGCGAACTCGCGGCGATCTCCCGGTTGGAGTCGCGCACGGCGTCCGAGATCCGACTGGCGGACAAATCTGTCGGGATCAGCGTCATGGCCTTCTAGATGACTGAGACATATTGAAAAAACCTTGCGCCTGATGTCTCAGGACGACACGTCCGCGCGGGACAGAAACGTCCCAAAATGAGCGCCCTGCTTCGGCTCAAACTGCACCACGCGTTGCTTCTGCAATTTGCAGTCCATCACCCGCCGACGGCGCAACATGGGCAATGCCGTAGTTAACGCATGCTCGAATTAACCCGGGCGTAAGCACTGGACTCGGTGAAGACACGCGGCATTGGATTTGCTCTTCGCGAACCAGAGATTTTTCCTGTAAATTTAAGTCGAATAAGCGCGGCCGAAAATGACGCGCGCCATATCGATGCCGAAACGATTTCGACACGGCATGACAGGCGCGGGGCGCCGCAAGGGTCAGGAGCGAACGTGGTGCCCAAGATCGAGAACCCGGCGCTGCGGGCCGGTGCGCTCCTGTTCTTCGCCTGTCGACGCGCCTGGCTGATGGTGCGGTATGGGCGCCGACTCCAGCTCGGGCCCGGGATCGCGTTCAAGGGTCGGCTGGTACTCGGTCGCGGGGTCCGCGTATCGATCGGTGCGAACTGCCGGATCGGCAAGCGCGTCCTCATCACCGGCCGCGGCCAAGTGACTGTAGGCAATGACACCTTGCTCAACGGCTGCTGGATCGGCTGCGAGCAGAAAGTCGATATCGGCTCGTTCTGCTTGATCAGCGACTGCGACATCGCCGACACGGCCTTTCACAACCTGTCCCCGCGGCTTCGGCACGAGCCTTTGGTTGCCCGGACCGTCGCGCCGGTACACATCGGTGACAACGTCTGGGTGGGCGCGCGCTCGATCGTGCTCAAGGGAGTAACGATCGGCGACCACTCAGTCGTGGGCGCCGGAACGGTGGTGCGTGAGAACGTCCCCCCGCGCGTCGTCGTCGCCGGCAACCCGGCGGTTGTCGTCAAGCAATTCCGCGACGACGAATAGGAGGCAGGAGCGAAGAGTCACACCATGCACGCGCAAGGAGGCCGTGACCCCGCAAAGCCACATGCGCGCGCGCCGCGAGGCACGCACGGTAACGAACTGTTAATCACTGGAGAACGACGTCGCCGAAAGCATCACAACGACGCGGCAAAAGGCGGTCTGCGCTTAAACGCTTTGTTTGCCATTTCGGTGAATAGTCCCTCAATGAGTATGGTTAATTTTCCCTGTTGCGTTGGTTGCGCGCCTATATCCCAGGTGCGAGGCGTAAAGCGAAGAGGAACCCCTCAGCCCGCGATCGTTGGAATGAAAGCTGGGGACTATGCTTGACTACAACCAGCCGATAGAACGGGTCAGGTCGGAGGCCCCGCAGCGGAAATCCGAGGCCAGCTTCAACGTGCTGGAGCTCGTCAGCCTTCTATGGCACCACAAGATTGCGATCGCCGCCGCCGCGCTGATCGGCGCGTGCCTCGCCGTCACCGCCGGCAAGAGCCTGACGCCCCGCTACACCGCGACTGCCCAACTCTATGTCGACCCGCGCGAACTCCAGCTCGTCGATCGCGAACTCACGCCGCGCGCGCAGGACGTCTCCGGCATGTCCATGGTGGTGGAGAGCCAGGCGCGCCTGATCACCTCCAACAACGTGCTGCTGCAGGTGATTCAGCAGGCGGGTCTCGACAAGGATCCGGAATTCGGCGGCGGCGGTGACGGCAAGAGCCTCGCCTCGTCACTGCTGGGTCTCGTCGGCCTCCAGTTGCGCGCGCCCTCCGCTGCCGAGACCAGGGAGGTGCAGCTCGCCGCACTCGACGCGCTCAACAGGCACATCACGATCCGCAAGACCGAGAAGAGCTTCATCGTCGACGTCGAGGTCTGGTCGACCGATCCCGCCAAGGCGGCGATGCTCGCGAACACGCTGACCAACACGTTTCTCACGGACTCGCGCAATTCGCAGGCACTGGCGGCCCGGCGTGCCACCAGCGAACTGTCCGGTCGCCTGAAGGAACTGCGTGAGCGGCTGCGCAACGCCGAAACGACGCTTGCCACTTACAAGGCCCAGAACAATTTCGTCGGCACCCAGGACTCGCTGATCTCTGATCAGCAGCTCTCCTCCAGCAACCAGCGACTGTCCGCAGCCCGCGCCGCAACGATGGATGCCCAGGCGCGGCTGGACCAGATCGAGGCGAACAAGAGGACCGCGGCGGATGCCGGCGCGATCCCCGAGGCGCTGCAATCGCCGACGATTGCCAATTTGCGCGCGCAATATGCCGATGCCCGCAAGAAATATGCGGAGCAGACTGCCGAGCTCGGACCACGTCACCCCGCGCTACGCCAGACCGAAAAGCAGGTCGAGGATCTCAAGCGCACGATCAACGAGGAAATCGACCGCTTCGCACTGTCTGCCAAGAACGATCTGACGCGTGCCCGCGACTACGAGGCATCGCTCAACCGGGCGCTGGAAGTGCAGAAGCGGCAGAGCTTGCAGCTCAGCCAGGCCGCCGTGCGCCTGCGCGAGCTCGAACGCGAGGCGGACGCCAGCCGCGACGTCTATCAATCCTTCCTCAAGCGCTCGCGCGAGACCGAGGAGCAGGAAACGCTGAACACCTCGGCCGCCCGTGTCATCGGCGAGGCCACAGTGCCGCAGCGTCGCTCATTCCCGCCGGGAATGAGCCTGTTCGCAATGATCGGCTTCCTCTTCGGCGGGCTTGCCGCCGCCTGCTGGTTCGTCGCGGCCGAGCATCTGTTCAACGACGCGAGCGCCCCCGAGCCAAGCCGCCGCCGCGAGCGGGCACCTGCGCCTGACGTGATCAAGCCTCAGCCGGAAGCCACCGCCCCTCAGCCAGCGCTCGCGCTGGTCGAGAAGCCGCTGATTGCCCGTCTCCAGGAAGCCGACGTGATCCGCACGCTCGGCGGCATTCTCGCCACAGGCAACGGCGTCGACCTGACACGCGTCGGTTGGCCGACGCTGCGTCCTGGATTTCCGTTGACGACGCTGTTGAATGCCTTGCGCGACATGCGCGCGGCGATGGCCCGCTGCGCCGGCAGCAAGACGATGCCGGTCATCGCGCTCGTCGGGACCGGCAAGGGGCGCAGCGTGACCGCGTTGAATTTCGCGCTCGCGGCCGCGCGCGACGGCAGCCGCGTGCTGATGATCGACGCCGACCATCAGGGGCATGCGCTGTCGAACAAGGTCAACCGTCCGGGCAAGAGCGCGCCGAGCAAGCTTGGCTGGCTCTCGATCAGCAGCAAGGCCACGCACGAGATCAAGACCGTGAACGGCATCTCGGTTCTGCCGGCGACCGAGAGCGACGCCGGAAAGGCCACTGACGCCATCCGCAAGGCGATCGCGCAGGCGCGCGCTGCCGGCGGCTATGACCTCGTCATTCTCGACGGCCCCGCGATGCCGCTCGCCGCGGCCGGCCGCAAGCTGCTCGATGGCACTGACGCGCTGGTGGCGGTGCTGCCGACCAGCCTCGACATCAATGACAGCATGGAAGAGATCCTGGCCGCGCTCGGCGGCGCCCAGCGCAAGCTCGTCGGCGTCGTGCTCGACGAGCTCGCCCCCGTACCCCAAGCGCGCCAGCGAGGCAAACAATATGCTTGAGCGCCGCGTCAATCTGGATGGTCGTGCTGCGACCGCCGAAGTTCCACGGATCACCGTCGGCGGCCTTCGTATGGCCGCACTCGACCTGGAAGCGACCGCCGATTTCATGATCGAGGCGACCGATCCCGACAATCGCATCGGCCGCCCACTGTTTCTGACCTCCGCCAACGGCGAAGTGCTCGCGCGCTGCTCGACCGAGCCACAGACCGAACGCTTGTTTCGTGCTGCCGACCTGATCAATGCCGACGGTCAGCCGCTGGTGGCGGCCTCAAAACTGCAATCATGGTTCCCATTGCCGGAACGCGTTGCGACCACGGACCTGTTCCATTTCGTCGCACGCAAGGCAGAAGCTCTTGGACGCTCCTTCTACATGCTCGGCGCAAGCGAGGAGGAGAACGGTGCGGCGGTCAGACGCGTCCAGAACCTGTATCCGAGGCTCAAGATTGTCGGATCCAGCCACGGCTACCTCAGCAGCGATGCGCTGCGCGCCAAAGTCGAGGAGATCAACGCGCTCGCGCCTGACTTCCTGTGGGTCGCGCTCGGCGTGCCTAACGAACAGGCGTTCGTCGAGGAATACACGCCGCTGCTGACCAATGTCGGCGTCATCAAAACGTCAGGCGGCCTTTTCAACTTCCTGTCCGGCAGTCGCTCCCGCGCGCCAAAATGGATGCAGAAGGTCGGACTTGAATGGGCCTGGCGCACCTGGCTCGAGCCGCGCCGTTTGTTCTGGCGCTATTTGACCACCAACCCCCGCGCGATCTATCTTCTCTTCAGCCGCAACCGGCCGTTCAATCGCTGAGAGTAGAATAACCACATGACCGATCGACCGACAGTCCTCGTCACAGGAGGCGCGGGCTATATTGGCTCGCACGCTTGTCGCGCCCTGACCGCCGCCGGCTATCGGCCCGTCGTTTATGACAATCTCTCGACAGGTCATCGCAATTTCGTGTCCGGGGAACTCGTGACGGGCGATCTGCTCGATGGCGCGACGCTGGCGCGCGCCTTCGCCGACCACAAGGTTACGGCGGTGATGCATTTCGCGGCAGCGAGCCTCGTCGGCGAGTCCATGACCGACCCGCAGAAATATTACGTCAACAATGTGCAGGGCACGCTGTCGCTGCTCCAGGCAATGCGCAACGCGGGCTGCCATCGCATCGTGTTCTCGTCGACCGGTGCGGTCTATGGCAATGCCGATTCCAAGGAACTGCCGGAAGATTTCCCCTGCGCTCCGATCAACCCCTACGGAGCGTCGAAGTGGATGATCGAGCGCATGCTCGCCGACTACCGCGCGGCTTACGGCTTCGGCGCATTCTGCCTGCGCTATTTCAATGCCAGCGGCGCCGATCCGGGCGGCGGCATCGGCGAATTACGTGACAACGAGACCCATCTCATTCCGCGCGCCATGATGGCATTGCAGGGCCATGTCGAGTTCGCCGTGTTCGGCGACGACTACGACACCCCCGATGGCACCGCGATCCGCGACTACATCCATGTCACCGACCTCGCAGCGGCGCATGTCGCCGCACTGAAGCTGCTGGAAACGGGACATGCCGGCGGCAGCTTCAATCTCGGCACCGGCGCGGGCTTCTCGGTGCGCGAGATCCTCACCGCGATCAAGCAGGAGACCGGGCGCGAGGTGCCGCACACCGTCAAGCCGCGCCGCGCCGGCGACCCGACCTATCTGGTCGCCGACCCCTCGGCCGCGCGAAAGGTGCTGGACTTCGTGCCTCGCCATTCCGACCTCGCCACGGTGATCCGGACCGCCTGGGCCTGGCACCAGAAGGCTCATCCGCTGAAGACCCGTTAGGCCACAGCAACCGTCAGACGACCGCGCGCTTCAGCAGCGGCGCCTCGGCTTCATCCACGGCCATGTCCGTCTCCGGCTGTAGCGGTGGCGCGATCGGCAGCTCCATCGGCCGCAGCAACTCGGCCATCTGCTTCGCCGGCACCGGCTTGGAGATCAGGAAGCCCTGCATCTCATCGCAGCCATGGGTGCGCAGGAATGCCTCCTGCTCGGCGTTCTCGACGCCCTCGGCGACCACGGTCATGCCGAGCGCCTTGCCCATGCTGATGATCGCCTGCGCGATCGCCTGGTCCTCCGAATCCTGCGGCAGGTCACGGACGAAGGAGCGGTCGATCTTGATCGTGTCGATCGGGAAATGCTTCATCAGCGACATCGACGAATAGCCGGTGCCGAAATCGTCGATGGCGAGACGTATGCCGCGGTTCTGAATGGCGTCGAGCACCTTGAGCGCGCGTCCGACATTGCGCATCATCATGCTCTCGGTGACTTCCAACTGAAGCAGCACCGGCGACAAGCCGGAGGTAGCCAGGGCCTCGTCGACATCCTGCAATAAGTGCTCGTCGGCGAACTGGCGCGGTGAAAGGTTCACCGCCATCGACAGCGGCAGCAGGCCGCGACGCTGCCAGGCCATCGCCTGCGCGCAGGCCTCGTTCAACACCCAGCGGCCGATCGGCACGATCAGGCCGGTCTCTTCCGCGAGCGGAATGAATTGCGCCGGCGAGACATTGCCGAGATCGGGATGGCTCCAGCGCAACAGCGCTTCGACGCCGGTGATCTGGCCGGTGTCCATGTCGACTTTGGGCTGGTAGTTCAGCGAGAACTGCTCGCGCTCCAGCGCCCGGCGCAGTGCGCTTTCGAGCGACAGACGCTCGATCGACTGCGTCTTTACTTCATTGGAGAAGAAGCGGTAGCCGTTCTTGCCGTCTTCCTTGGCAAGATACATCGCCATGTCGGCGTTCTTGGTCAGCGTCTGTGCGTCGGCGCCGTTGGCCGGATACATCGCGATGCCGATCGAGGCAGTGGTATGACACTCGTGGCCGGCGAGCTCCATGGGTTCGGCGAGGACGGTCAGCAATTCGGTCGCGACGCACTGGACATCGTCGATCTGGCCGCACTGATCAAGGATCACGACGAACTCATCGCCGCCGAGCCGTGCAACGACGTCGCTCCCCCGCAGCGCATTGCGCAAGCGGTTCGCCACCTCGAGCAGAAGCAGGTCGCCGGCCTCATGACCCAGCGAATCGTTGATGACCTTGAAGCGGTCGAGATCGATGAACAGCAACGCGAAACGGTGATCGTGGCGCTGAGCCTCGTCGATCGCTCCGCGCAGCAGCCCGTTGAATGTCTCGCGGTTCGGCAGATCGGTCAGGCTGTCGTGCGAGGCGAGGTACTCGATCCGCTCGTCGGCCTCGTTCTTCTCGTCGGCACGATCGAAGTTCTCCATCGCAAAGGAGACGTTGTCGGCCAGGCGCTGCAGCAATTCGACGAACTCGGATGTGAATGTGTGCTGCTCGATCGACATGTAGATCATGACGCCAACCGCGTTACCGCGCGTGATCAGCGGGAACGCGGCGCCGGAGCGCGCGCCGTCGCCCTGAAGGACGGCATGGAAGGCGCTCACGCGATTGTCGTTGACATAGTCGTTGCTGATGCAGGGCTGGCGCGTGCGGAACGCCGTGCCGCTCATGCCGCGGCCTTCGGGCCGCTCGGCGTCGATGGAGAGACGAACGTGGCGGGTGGTATCGGCGGACGGGCCCGCGCTTGCGGCGATCGCAAGCTGATCGGTGTCGGCGCTGGCGAGCGCAATGGTCGTCGAGGTGAACTTTCCGCCAGTGGACGCGGCTTGACACACCAGCTCGAACAGCTCGGCGCGGGACTTGGCGCGCACGATCGCTTCATTGGTGGCGCTCAGCGCCGCGAACATGCGCGTCAGGCGCTCCTTCTGCGCCTCGGTGCGGGCCTTTTCCTCGGCGCGGTCGAAATTGTCCAGCGCAAAGGAGACGTTTTCCGCAAGGCGCCCGAGCAATTCGGCCAGGTCGGGCGTGAACGTATTTTCTTCGGGAGCAAGGAAAAGCAGGATGCCGATCGGCTCCTTGCCCCCCTTGAGAAGGGGGAAGCTGGCGGCTGCACGGGTTCCATCCTCGATCGCCTTGGCCCGCCAATGTGCCGCCCCCGGCTCGTTGAGATAGTCGTTCATGACGCTTGGCCGGCGGGTTCGGATCGAGGTGCCGATGATTCCCTCGCCTTCGGGATGGTCAGCAGAAATGCTGCAGGTCCGTCCGACCATCTGCTCCTGCAGGCGCCCCTTCACCGCAACGACGCGAACGAGATCATTGTCCTTGTCGATGATACCGATGGTCGCCGAAGCAAAGACACCGCCGAGGACGGCCGCCTGGCACGCCGCTTCGAACAACTCGTCGCGCGTCTTGGCGCGCATGATGGCTTCATTGGTTGCGCTTAGCGCCTCGAACATGCTGCTCAGTCGATTGCGCTGTTTATCCGCCTGCGCCTTCTCCTCGGCGCGATCGAAGCTCTCGAGCGCGAAGGCGACGTTGGCCTGAAGCTTGCGCAGCAGTTCGACGAACTCGGGCGTGAAGGTGGCGCGCTCCGGCGAATTGAACAGGAATACGCCTTCGATGCGATCACCGTTGAAGAGTGGCAACGCCGCGGAGGATCCAATGCCGTTGCGGCGGGCGTTGGCGTGCCAGGGTTTCATCCGCTCGTCAGCCAGCACGTCGTTGCTGATGGCGAGACGACGCGTGCGGAACGCGGTGCCGGTCAGCCCGCGCCCTTCCGGCACCAGATCGGAGATCGAGAATTTCGAGTTGCGAACGATATCTGCGTTCGGGCCATAGCAGGCGACGACACGAAGCCGCTCGGCCTGGTGGTCGACGAGCGCGATGGCGGCCGAGGTGAATTTGGCGCCCTTCCCAGTTGCTTCGCAGACGAGGTCGAACAGCTCGGCCCGCGAGTGCGCACGCAGGATCGCCTCGTTGGTCGCGCTCAGCGCCGCATACATGCGCGCGAGCCGCTCCTCTTCCTCGGCAATCCGCGTCTTCTCGGTCTCACGGCCGAAATTCTCGATCGCAAAGCAGACATTCTCGGCGATGCGCAGCATCAGCGCGACGACTTCCTCGTCCTTGGCCCAGGATTGGCTGAGGAAGGCGAGGATGACGCCGATACTTTGGCCGTGCTTGATCAGGGGCGCCGCGACAACTGCGGCGACGCCGGTGTTGAGATTGGGCTGCTCCCACGGCGTTCCCTTGGTGCGGCTAGCAAGATCGCGCTCGACGATGGGCTTCTGTGTCCGAAACACCTCGCCGGAAATGCCGCGACCATAGGGATTTTCAGGATCGATGGAATAATGGGTCCGCGCCACGATCTCCAGATTCTCGCCGGTGCCCGCGACGGGTTTCAGCCAATGCGAGTCCGGTTCTTTCAACAGCACGAAGGTCGCCAGCGACTTGCCGCCATGCACGGAGGCATCGCACACGAGCTGATAAAGCTCCTGCTCGTCTTTTGCGCGCATGATGGCTTCATTGGTCGCGCTGAGAGCGCCGAACATGCGATTGAGCCGCCGCGTTGCGCGCTCGCTGGTCTTCCGCGCAGTCTCGCGCGAGAAATTCTCCAGCGCATAGGAAATGTTGGCCGACATGCGCCCGAACAGCGACACCACCTGTTCGCTGAGCGAGTTGGCCTCACTGCGGGTCACGAACAGCACGCCGACGCTCTTGCCGTTGCACAGAAGCGGCAGCGCCGCGGCGGCGCCGATCTTCGCTTGAGCCGCACCCTCACGCCATGCCAGCGACCGAGGATCTTTCAAATAGTCGTTGCTGACGCAGAGCTTCTGGGTGCGAAATGCTTCGCCGCCGACGCCTAGGCCCTCAGGCGCGTCAGCTTCGGTGGTGATCTTGATCGCGCGCAGGCGTGCGACGTCGTCACCGCGTCCGGCGGCAAAGCGCAAGTGCTGGCCATCCGGCTCCACCAGGAACACGGCGACGGCCATGAAATCCTCGCTCGAAAACCCGGCGTCGCAGACCATCTGGTACAGCTCGTCCGGCGATTTCGCGTAGAGGATCGCTTCATTAATGGCGCTCAACGCCGCAAAGGTGCGCGCGAGTGTCGTCGGCACGATCTCAACTCCCGGGCATTTCTGCCTATTTCTCCCGGGTACTTTATGAACTGACATCGCCTAAGTGGTCGTTATTGCGCCATGGAAACCGCCGATCAAAGTGAACGAGCTGCGAATGACGCTCGCGAAACAGCCAGGAATACCGTTGCGCGGGAGGAATCGACGACCAAGGCGCGTTCTCTTTACGAATTTGCAGCCCTGTATTGGTTTACGGAAGATTGATATCGCCGCCCCGCTTTGAGACGATGGCGCCCAACGAGCCGCCCGTTATGGGTCCGAAAGCCGAGGGAACGCCATGCCAATCGTTAGGGCCGACCGCCTCACGCGCATCAGCGCTGCGCTGCTTCGAGCCGCCGGAGCCTCCGAGGAAGAAGCCGACGCCGTTGCCGTCGGCTGCGTCAACGCTAATCTCGCCGGCCATGACTCCCACGGCGTGATCGCCGTTCCGACTTATATCGACCGCATCAAGGCCGGACACATCGTCCCCGGGGCCACCTGGACCGTCGTCCAGGAATCGCCAACCACGACCGTGATCGACGGTCATTGGGGTTTTGGTTTCCACGTCAACGCGAAGGCGATGGCGCTGACGATCGAGAAAGCAAAGACGGCGAATGTCGCCGCTTGCACCGTCTTCCGACAAAGCCATGTTGGCCGCCTCGCCGCCTATCCCCTGATGGCAATGCGCGAAGGCATGATCGGCATTGCCACTGCCGATTCCGGCCGCTCGCCGAAGCACGTCGCGCCGTTCGGCGGCAAGCAGGCGCGGCTCGGCACCAACCCGATCTCGATCGCAGTGCCGTCCGATCTGGAAGCGCCGTTCTACCTGGACATGGCGACATCGGCGGTCGCCGCCGGCAAGATCCAGCTCGCGGTCGCGCGAGGCGAGGAGATCCCCACGGGGTGGATCATCGATGCCGAGGGGCGGCACACCACCGACCCCACCCAATATCGCAAGGGCGGCGCGCTGCTGCCGCTCGGCGGTACCGAAGGCTACAAGGGCAGCGGGCTTGCCGCGATGGTCGAGGTGCTCTGCGGCCTGCTCACCGGTCTCGGCTTCGGCGTGGAGCCGACCGGGCGGCACAATGACGGGTGCTTCATGGCGGTATTCAACGTCGCCGCCTTCCGCCCGCTGAAGCAGTTCAAGCGCGAAGTCGCGGAATTTGCGCAGTACCTGAAATCGACGCCGCCGTCCGAAGGCAGCAAGGGTGTCTACTATCCCGGCGAGCTCGAAGGCGTGCGCGAGCAGCAGCGCCTGCGCGACGGCATCGACATCGATGATGCGACCTGGGAGAAGCTGCGCTCGCTGGCGCGCGAATACAGGCTCGACACTGTCCTCGATCTGTCCTGAGGCCAACAGGAGAACAGCAGCATGAACCGGCAAATGATCCTGGTCGGCTTCCTTCAGGCGCAGAACTGCACGAACCTGCCGAGCTCGTGGCGACATCCGGACTCGCGCAGCGACTCGATGTCTGCGGATTATTACCAGGAGATCGCCAAGATCCTCGAAGCCGGCAAGTTTCACATGGCGTTCTTCGACGATCGCCTGGCGATGCCGGACCGCTACGGCAACGACCACGCTCACACCGTCGAATACGGCATTCGTTGCGTGAAGATGGATCCGCTGATCGTACTGACCACGATGGGCATGGTCACCGACAAGCTCGGGCTGGGCGCGACCTGCTCGACCACCTATTATGAGCCCTTCGACGTCGCTCGCCGCTTCGCGACGCTCGACCTGATGTCCGGTGGGCGCGCGGGATGGAACGTCGTGACCTCGCTGAACGACGGTGAAGCCCTCAATATGGGGCGCGATTCCCATCCCGAACATGATTCCCGCTACGACAAGGCCGACGAGTTCATGGAGGTCGTGCTCGGTCACTGGGACACCTGGGAGGACGGCGCGCTCATCATGGACAAGTCAAGCGGCCGCTTTGCCGATCCGAGCAAGGTGAAGCGGCTTGACCACAAGGGCGCGGCCTTCAAGTCGCGCGGACCATTCACCGTGCCGCGCTCGGACCAGGGCCATCCCGTCATCATCCAGGCCGGCGCCTCCGGCCGCGGCCAGCGCTTTGCCGGGCGATGGGGCGAGGTGATCTTTACCGCCGCGCGCAATCTCCAAGGCGCCAAGGACGGCTATGCCGCCGTGCGCAACGAAGCCGCGAAAGCCGGCCGCGATCCTGACCAGATGTTCCTCTGCAATCTGACGACGCCGGTCTGCGCCGCGACCAAGGCGGAGGCCGAGGACAAGATGGCGCTGATCAACAAGCTGCCGCTCGAGATCGACGCGCTGTCGCTGCTCGCCGAAGCGCTCAATTACGACTTCGCCTCCAAAGGTCTCGACGAGCCGCTGACGACGGACGAGCTGAAGAGCATGCAGGGCATTCTCGGCATCCGCGACGGCGTGTTGAAGACATCAGGCAAGAGCAATCCGAGCGCGCGCGACTTCGTCACCTTCTCAGGCCGCGGCCAAGTGCACGACGCGATGGTTGGCGGCCCCAAGGAGATCGCGGACAAGCTGGAAGAGATGTTCGTCGAGCGCGGCTGCGACGGCTTTGTCATCGCGGCCACTTATGTGCCTGGCTCCTACGCTGACTTCGTGCAGCACGTCGTGCCGGAATTGCAGCGGCGCGGTCTGTTCCAGAAGGAATACCGCGGCAAGACGCTGCGGAAAAATCTCGGGCTTAAGCGACCCGCTGCCGGCGCCTGGAAAGCACAGCCGCGCGATGCCGCGGAATAACAACGAGGACACAACATGCGCTGGCTGAAATTCACCGCCTCCGGCAAAACCTCCTGGGGCCTGGTCGAGGGCGACCAGGTCATCGCAGTCGACGGCGATCCCTTCGGCGAATGGCAGCGCACTGCGCGCACCCATCCGCTCAGTAGCGTCAAGATCGAGCTGCCGTTGATCCCGCGCACCTTCTATTGTGTCGGCCTCAACTACCTCAAGCATCTGAAGGAAGCCGCCGACAAGGCCGGCACCGTACCGGCCGTGCCTGATCGGCCAGAGATCGGCTATCGCGCACAGAACGCGCTGATCGCGCATGATGAGGACGTCGTGATCCCGTCTTTCGCAACCGAGAAGATCCATTACGAGGGCGAGCTTGCCGTCGTCATCGGCAAGAAGGTGAAGCATCTGACGGAAGCGAACGCGCTGGATTGCGTGTTCGGCTACACCATAGGCAACGACGTCAGCGAGCGCTCATGGCAAAAAGCCGACCGCAGTCTGTGGCGCTCGAAGAATGCCGACACCTTCAAGCCGATGGGACCGTGGATCGAGACCGAGGCCGATCTTGCCGAGATGGAGACGATCGTTCGGGTCAACGGCAGGGAGACCAACCGTTTCCACACCAACGACATGATCTTCGGCGTGGTGCCGTTCCTGGTCGAGCTGACCAGATATTTCACGCTATGGCCGGGTGACGTGATCTGGATGGGCACGGATGGTGCGTCGCCCGACATCAAGCATGGCGACGTCGTCGAGATCGACATCACCGGCGTGGGCACGTTGCGGAACAGGTTTGTGCGGGAGGGGAAATAGATCAGCTCGAGCCGACCGAATGGCTCTTCACGTGATCTATAAAGGCGCGCAGCTTCGGCATGATCTGCCGATGGCCCGGATAGTACAGAAACACACCCGGCGTCATGGGGGCGAATGGCTCCAGCACGCGGACCAGCTTTCCCGTCGCGATGGCGCCCGTGGCCAGTGGTGCGGGCACTTGCGCAAGACCTACCCCCTCGATCGCGGCGCCGAGCATCGTGGGATAATCGTAGGCGATGAACGGTCCTGACACTGCGATCTCGACAGGACGGCCATTCTCGCTGAGCGACCACGATGCGAGCGCACCGTTTGATCGTCGTAATCTCAGGCACGCGTGCTCGCGCAGATCGTCCGGGCGCTTGGGCTGGCCAGCACGGTCGAGATAGGCGGGGCTGCCGACGACAATGAGGGGGAGCGGCTTGGTCAGCCGCACCGCAATCATGTCGGGGGTGATGAACTGGCCCATCCTGATGCCCGCATCGAAGCCTCCGGCCGCGAGGTCGACCATCTCTTCGCTTGCGGCCAGCTCCACCTCGATCTCCGGATAGGCCTGGCAGAACGAGGCGATCAGCGGCTCGAGCAGAATCGGAACGACCGAACGCGGCACGGTGAGGCGCAGCAGCCCCGCCGGTCGCTGACCGAGCTCACGCGCCGCCCCGCTGGCTGCAACGAGCTCCTCGAAGGCCGGTCGCGCACGCGCAAAGAAGCGCTCGCCGGCTTCCGTCAGACCAACGCTACGTGTCGTGCGGATGAAGAGCGCGGCGCCGACGCGCGCCTCGAGTGTCCGGACCGCCTGACTGATCGCAGATGGCGTGACCCCGAGTTCGGCGGCTGCCCGCCGAAAACTGCGATGCTGGGCAACGCTGAGGAACGCCTCAACGCCGTCGAGCGCCCCCTGCCTGACTGTGAAGTTCTGCTTCATAGCCCGTCAACATTATCGCGAATAGTCGCCTACGGAAAGCGGCCTTACATCCAGACTGCAAATGAGCCGCACCGGAGAAGGAAAACCGATGAAGGCAGTCCGCAACGCCGCCCTGGCACTTTCCCTCACACTGACAGGTGTTACCTCCATGACCGATACATCCCTTGCCCAAACGCAGGCGCCATCATCCACGACCACCGGCGTGCTGGTCATCCTGACTGTAAAGTCGGGCATCACACGCGAGCAGGTCATGGCCGTCATGCCTGATGAAGTCAGGCAAACCGTGCAGCTCTATCTCAATGGGAAGATCCGCGAATGGTATTCGCGGTCGGATGGGCGCGGCGCCGCTTTCCTGCTCGATACCAAGGATGTCGCCGAGGCGCACGCCACCATGGATGCGCTGCCGCTCGCCCGGCAAGAGCTGATTGATCACGAATACATTGCCCTCGGCCCGCTCATGCCGCTTCGCCTGCTCATGACCAAGCCCTGAGCGCAAGTCGCAATCGACCGGATTCAAAACCCGAAGGACATCCGAACGTGCCCCCCAACTTCAACTTTCCCTTCGTTCTCAGCGTCGCCGGCGCCCTTCTGACGAGCACGGTGGCGTCTTCCCTCTACGTCTGGCCGCTTGTTCGCGCGATGCCACGCCATGACGCGCTGCGACTTCTCGCAGTGTTCCACGCATTCCGTTTCCTGGGCATGAACTTCATGGTCGCCGGATTCGTCTCCGCGGAGTTGAGCCCGGATTTCGCCAGCCAAATCGGCTGGGGCGATCTCATCGCCGCCAGCCTCGCACTCATGTCGATGGCTGCGTTATCCTGGCGATGGCCGATCGCCATTCCGCTGGTGTGGATTTTCAACGTCTGGGGAACGCTCGATCTTCTGAATGCGTACTATTTGGGCGCGACGAAGATTGCGAGCCCCGGTTTATTCGGCGCCGGCATTTATATCCCGGCCCTTTACGTGCCTTTGCTGCTGGTCAGCCACGTGCTTGTCTTCATGCTTCTGCTGAGGCCTGGATCGGAAGAACAGAGATCGTGACACAATGGGCGGATCTGCGCCTGCGGTTCGCCCGCCTCAGGACATGCCCCAGCTTCTTGATCAAGGCGAATGGTGCCTCCCGACGAGACCTTCCCCGTTTCCAAACGGCAGCGCTACGCTGGTCTTGATCTCCTTCAGCACCACGTTGCTGCGGACGTAGCGGATGCCGGGGATGCGGAACATGAACTCGTCGAGGAAGCGGTTGTAGGCCGTCATGTCCTGCACCACGACGCGTAAGTGATAATCTGCATCACCCGTGGTCGCAAAGCACTCGAGTACCTCACGTCGCGTGGTGACGCGCGAGACGAACTCGTCGACGAATTTGGCGTCGTGCCGCTCCAGCGAGACGTGGAGGATGGCGGACATCGTAAACCCCGCCTGCTCGCGTGCGACCAGCGCCGCATAGCCGCTGATAACGCCGCTGTCCTCGAGCGCGCGCACCCGGCGCCAGCAGGCCGAGGTCGACATGCCGACCTCATCAGCGAGCTGCTGGTTGGTGGCGCGACCATCTTTCTGGAGATGCGCGAGAATCCGCGTGTCCTGGTCTTCGATCATCGAGAGCCCTCAAATCGAGATATCTTACCAAAACCTGACGATCTACGCAAAATAATACCAGCTTGGCGCCTTCGCTGGGATAAATAGGTAAGACCTACCAGCGCTCCAGGCCTACCCTTCGCCTAGTCGGCAGGATGCCGCGCGAGGTCCACCATGGACGCCATTCCATCACTCGACGCCTACGAACTCTCTGACCGCTATGATCGCGAGGAGGGCCGCGTCTTTCTCACCGGCACGCAGGCGATCGTCCGCATCGGGCTCGACCAGATCAGGCGAGACCGAGCCGCGGGACTCAACACCGCCGGCTTCATCTCCGGCTATCGCGGCTCGCCACTCGGCGGCGTCGATCTCGAACTCTGGCGCATCCAGGAGCGGCTGAAGCGGGACCGCATCGAATTCCTCCCCGCCGTGAACGAGGACCTCGCGGCCACCGCCGTGCTCGGCTCGCAGCAGGTCGAGACCCAAGCCGACCGGGAAGTCGATGGTGTGTTCGGGCTCTGGTACGGCAAGGGCCCGGGCGTCGACCGCTCCGGCGATGCGCTCAAGCACGGCAACGCCTATGGCTCGTCGCCGCATGGCGGCGTGCTGGTCGTCGCCGGCGACGACCATGGCTGCGTCTCCTCGTCGATGCCGCACCAGTCCGACGTCGCCTTCATGAGCTGGTTCATGCCGACGCTGCATCCCGCAAGCGTCGATGAATATCTCGAATTCGGCGAATACGGTTACGCGCTGAGCCGCTTCTCCGGCATGTGGGTCGGCTTCAAGGCCATCTCGGAGATCGTGGAGTCAGGCACCTCCGTCGCGCTGCGCCCGCCGCGCCTGTTCCGTACGCCCGACTTCACGCCGCCGCCTGATGGATTGCACTATCGCTGGCCCGACCTGCCGGGCCCGCAGATCGAGGAACGGCTGGAAGCGAAGAAGCACGCGGTCTACGCCTTCGCCAAGGCCAATCCGATCGACCGCCACATCTACGACATTCCCAACGCCACCTACGGCATCGTCACCACAGGCAAGGCGCATCTGGATCTGATGGAGGCGTTGCGGTTGATGGGTCTCGACGAGACCGCCTGCCGCAGCATCGGCATCGACATCTACAAAGTCGGCATGGTCTGGCCGCTGGCGCTGCACGACGCCATGGATTTCGTGAAGGGCAAGCGCGAGATCCTCGTGGTCGAGGAGAAGCGCGGCATCATCGAGAGCCAGTTCAAGGAATATTTCTACGATTATCCCGGCGCCAAGCCCGAGCGCATGGTCGGCAAGCACGACGAGCGAGGGGCACGGCTGATCTCGTGGATCGGCGAGCTGTCGCCGCGTGCGCTCGCGTCCGTGCTCGCACGCCGGCTCGATCCGATGTTTCCGGGCCTCAATCTTGCCGCGCGCGCAGCTGCGCTGCTGCCGGAGGCCGAGCGCACGATCACCGTGTCAGGCGCGACACGTACGCCCTATTTCTGCTCCGGCTGTCCGCACAACACCTCGACAAAGGTGCCCGAGGGCTCCAAGGCGCTGGCCGGCATCGGCTGCCATTTCATGGCGAGCTGGATGGACCGCGAGACGTCGTCGCTGATCCAGATGGGCGGCGAAGGCGTGAACTGGGCGGCGTCGTCGCGATTTACCGGCCACAAGCACGTGTTCCAGAATCTCGGCGAAGGCACCTATTATCATTCCGGCTCGATGGCGATCCGGCAGGCGATCGCCGCCAAGGCGAACATCACCTACAAGATCCTGTTCAACGACGCGGTCGCCATGACCGGCGGCCAGCCTGTGGACGGCCCCGTCAGTGTGCATGCCATCGCGCACAGCGTCCGCGCGGAGGGCGTAGCGCGGATCGCGCTGGTGTCTGATGATCCCGGTCAATTCTCGCCGCCAGACCTGCCCAGTGGCGTCACGGTCCATCCGCGCGAAGAAATGGACACCGTGCAGCGCGAGCTCCGCGACGTCCGCGGCGTCTCGGTGCTGATCTATCAGCAGACCTGCGCCACCGAGAAGCGACGCCGGCGCAAACGCGGGCAGATGGCCGACCCAAAGCGCTTTGCCTACATCAACGACCTCGTCTGCGAAGGCTGCGGCGATTGCTCCGTCGAATCCAATTGCCTCAGCGTCGAACCGAAGGAGACGCCGTTCGGCCGCAAGCGGCAGATCAACCTATCCGCCTGCAACAAGGATTTTTCCTGCCTCAACGGATTTTGTCCGAGCTTCGTCACCGTCGAAGGCGCGACGCGGCGGAAGAAGAGCGCGAGCCAGATCGACGCGATTGGCCGCGCCGCCGCGCTTCCTCTGCCCGCTCCGGCAACGCTCGACCGTCCCTACGACCTGCTGGTGACAGGCGTCGGCGGCACCGGCGTGATAACGGTCGGCGCGCTGATTGGTATGGCCGCCCATCTGGAGCGCCGCGGCGTCTCGGTGCTGGACTTCACCGGCTTTGCACAGAAGTTCGGCCCCGTGCTGAGCTACATCCGCCTCGCATCGAGTCCCGAGGCGCTCCATCAGGTCCGCATCGACCAGGGCGCCGCCGATGCGCTGATCGGCTGCGACCTCGTCGTCAGCTCCTCGCCGAAGGCATCGGGTACCTATCGTCGTGGCACCCGCGCGGCTGTGAACACCGCGGAGATGCCGACCGGTGACGTGGTCCGCTTCCGCGACGCGGATCTTGCTTCGCCAGCTCGCTTGCGTGCAATCCGGCAGGTCATTGGCAGCGACAATCTCGACAGCATCAATGCCAACGCGCTCGCCGAACGCCTGCTCGGCGACGCCGTCTATGCCAACATCATCATGCTGGGCTTTGCCTGGCAGCGTGGATTGGTGCCGGTCTCGCTGAACGCATTGCTGCGTGCAATCGAGCTCAACGGCGTTGCGATCGAACGCAACAAGCAAGCGTTTGCCTGGGGCCGCATCGCGGCTTCCGATCCGGACTTCCTGAAGGACAAGGAGACGCCGACAGTCGAGACGCTGGACCAGCTCATCATCCGTCGCTCCGATTTCCTCAGAGCTTACCAGGACGAAGCCTACGCGGCGCGCTATCGGGCGCTCGTCGCAAAGGTCCGGAATGCCGAAGCCGGGCTCAATAGCGAGGCGCTCACCGAGGCTGTCGCGCGCGCCCTGTTCAAGCTGATGGCCTATAAGGACGAATACGAGGTCGCGCGCCTGCACATGCAGGGCGGCTTCCTCGATGAACTGAAGCGCGAATTCGAGGACGGCTTCAGCGTCCAATATCATCTCGCGCCGCCGTTCCTGCCGTCCGGCCGGGACGCGCGCGGCCGCCCGCGCAAGCGCGCCTTTGGCCAGTGGATCCAGAAGCCGTTCGCGTTGCTGGCGCGGCTCAAGGTGCTGCGCGGAACACCGTTCGATCCGTTCGGCTACACCGCCGAACGTCGCGCCGAGCGCGAGCTGATTGCCTGGTACGAGGGCATCATCGCGCAAATGCTAGGCAAGCTCGACACAGCGAATCTGGCCAATCTCCTTTCCATAGCCAAGGCCCCGATGGAAATCCGCGGCTACGGACCGGTGAAGGATGCGGCAATCGCGAAGGTGAAGCCCGAGGTCGAGCAACTACTCGCGAGTCTCGCCGCATCTTCACCGGCAAAGATGCGCGCCACCGGTTGACGTGACGCCACCGAGGCTTCAGCCTCAGGGATTGAAGAGGCTCCCTCATGGAACCCTGCAATCTGGTGGCGCATCATGGAATTCGATCAGCTGACCCTGACCCAGGCTGCGGCCGAGCTCGCGGCCGGAAAAATCACGAGCCACGCTCTCACCTCCGAGGCGCTTGCCCGCGCCAAGGCTAGTACAGATCTTAATGCTTTCGTCACCCTCGATGAAGAGGGCGCTCTAAAGGCCGCCGTTGCGTTCGATGCGCAAGGTGCCGGCGCCGGGAGCAAGCCGCTCGGTGGCGTCCCCATCGTGATCAAGGACAATATCGAGGTCGCCGGACTGCCCTGCACCGCTGGGACGCCGGGGTTGAAGACGTTCATTCCGAGCGCCGATGCGCCTGTCGTTGCCAAGTTGCGCGCCGCAGGCGCCGTCATCATCGGCAAGACCAACATGCACGAGCTTGCTTTCGGCATCTCCGGCTACAACACCGCGTTCAAGACCGGCGCCGAATACGGCATACGCAACGCCTACAATCACGCACTGATCGCCGGTGGCTCCTCCTCCGGCACGGGGGCCGCGATCGGCGCCCGGATCGTGGCGGGCGGGCTCGGCACCGACACCGGCGGATCGGTGCGCGTGCCCGGCGCGCTGAACGGTTGCGCCTCGCTGCGGCCGACCGTCGGCCGCTATCCGCAGGCCGGCATCGCGCCAATCTCACACACCCGCGACACCGCAGGCCCAATGGCGGCGACGATGGCTGATGTCGCGCTGCTCGACCGCGTTATCGCCGGCGGTGATGCGATCGTGCCGGCGGATCTGAGTCAGGTCCGTCTCGGCCTCGTGAAGAGCACGCTGACAAACCTCGACGGCGATACTGAAGCGGCCTTTCAGGCGGCGCTCGCCCAATTGAAGGCGCAGGGCGTGACCGTGGTCGACATCAAGATGCCGGAGTTGGCCGAACTCAACGGCCAGGTCGGATTTCCGGTCGCGCTTTATGAGGCCTATGACGACATGGTCGCCTATCTCCAACGCACCGGCACGGGCGTGATGATCGAGGCCATGGTCGCGCAAATCGCGAGCCCGGACGTCAAGGGCACTTATGAGGGACTGGTGCTGCCGCGCAAACTGCCGGCGCCCGACGGCAGCTTCGTCGATGCCAAGCCGCTTTACGAGCATGCCATCAACATCGCAAGGCCTGCGCTGCAGGCGCTCTATGCGCAGACCTTCGCGGACAACAGGCTGGATGCCATCGTCTTCCCGACCACGCCGCGGGTAGCGATCGCCTCCAATCCAGAGTCCAGCAGCCTCGAGAATTTCGGGCTGTTCATCCAGAACACCGACCCCGGCAGCAATGCGGGGATTCCCGGAATTCAGATTCCGATCTCGCTGGGTGAGACGAGCAGATTGCCGATCGGGCTGGAGCTCGATGGCCCGGAGAGTAGCGACGAACGGCTGCTTGCAATTGGCGTCGCGCTTGACGCCATATTCGGGCGGCTGCCCGCGCCGCGCTGACACTCTTGTAGGGTGGGCAAAGCGAAGCGTGCCCACCACCTCCATCAATTGGAAAAGACGTGGGCACGGCGCTTTGCGCCTTTGCTCACCCTACGGCACAGTCAGCTTGGCTTCACGAATACGGATTGATCAGCTTTTGCTGCTCGGCGCTGTGATGCACGAGCATGTCGATGAAGGTGCGCACCTTCGCCGACAGATGATGGCGATGCGGATAGACTGCGTTCATCGACATCTCGACCGGCCGGTATTCCGGCAGCAGGCGCACGAGGCGGCCTGCGTCGAGATCGTCACCGACCAGGAAGCCGGCCGCAAGACTGATGCCGGCTCCTTGCAACGCCGCCTCACGCAGGGCTTCGCCGCTGTTGGTGATCAGATTGCCCGAGACACGCACCGAGGCGGGCGTGCCCTTGCGATCGAAGAAGCGCCACTCATCGAAGGGATAGTTGATGTGACGTACGCAATTATGCCCAGCAAGCTCTTCGAGCGTCTGCACACGCCCATGCGCCTCGATGTAGGAATGCGAGCAGCACAGCACGTGCCGCCAGGTCGCAAGGCTCCGCACGATCAGGCTGGAGTCGGGCGGCGCGATCATGCGCAATGCGAGATCGAAGCCTTCCTCGATCAAATCGACATTGGTCTCGCCCATGCGCAGATCGACCTTGACCTCCGGATAGGTTGCGAGGAATTCGACCATCACAGGCGCGACGAACGGAACCATGTGGGTGGCGGTGTGAATGCGCAGCGTGCCGCGCGGAGCCGATTGCAGCGCGCCGGCAATGTCGTCGGCCTGCTCGAGATCCGTGAGGATCTGGGTCGAGCGGTCGTAATAGGCCTTGCCGATTTCGGTGAGACTCACTTTTCGCGTCGTGCGGTTCAGCAATCGCACGCCAAGCCGGTCCTCCAGTGCCTGCACGTGGTTGCTCACCATGGTCGTCGACATGTTGAGACGGCGGGCGGCGGCCGAGAAACCGCCGTTTTCGACCACGCGGACGAAGGCTGTGAGGCTGGTAAAGCGGTCCATCGTTTAGGGTTCCGATTATCCGCTCTCGCTGGATAATGCTTCCATTAGTTCATGGATTATCACAAGGGCCGGGACAACGCATCTTGTGGGCATCAGAGCGCGCTGTTCGAAACAGGCGCTTGGGAATTCCGAGGGCGCCATGTCGAACGTTACCTATACCGCTGAAACTCCTGGTAAAATCAACCTCAAGCCATCCCGACGGGCGATCAAGCGGGCGGCGCTCGCGTTGGCGTTGATCCTGGGCGTCGCCGCTGCCGGCGACTTTGGTTACGATTACCTGACCATCGGCCGCTACCTGGAATCGACCGATGATGCCTATGTGAAGGCGGATTCCACCATCATCGCGCCGAAGGTCTCGGGCTACATCGCCCAGGTTCTGGTCGGCGACAACGAGCGGGTCAAGGCAGGCCAGGTGCTGGCCAGGATCGACGACCGTGACTTCAAGGCCGCGCTCGGCCAGGCCCGCGCCGACGTCGCCGCAGCCGAGGCTTCGGTCCGCAACCTCGATGCCCAGCTCGAACTGCAACAACCTGTTATCGAGCAGAGCACGGCCGACGTCACGGCTGCTGACGCCAATCTGAAATTCGCGCAGGAAGAGCGCGCCCGTTACGACGACCTCATGAAGTCGGGTTCGGGCACGATCCAGCGGGCGCAACAGACCGATGCTGCGCTCCGCGCCAGCAACGCGCAATTGCAGCATGCCAAGTCGGGCTTGGTCGCCGCACAGCGCAAGGTCGATGTGCTGACCACCCAGCGCGCGCAGGCCACCGCGCAACTCGATCACGCGCGCGCCGTCGCGGACCAGGCTGAGCTGAACCTGTCCTATGCCGAGATCACCGCGCCTGTTGACGGCACGGTCGGCGCCCGCTCATTGCGCGTCGGCCAGTACGTGCAGGCCGGCACGCAATTGATGGCGGTGGTTCCGCTCGATGCCGTCTATGTCGTGGCGAATTTCAAGGAAACCCAGCTCACGCATGTGCGTGCCGGCCAACCAGTCGAGCTGCACGTCGACAGTTTTCGCAATCGCACGCTGCGTGGCCATGTCGACAGTCTTTCGCCGGCCAGCGGCCTTGAATTCGCGCTGCTGCCTCCCGACAATGCGACGGGTAACTTCACCAAGATCGTGCAGCGCGTCCCGGTGAAGATCGTGCTCGACGACCACAGCCTCGCCGGCCTGCTGCGGCCCGGCATGTCGGCGGTGCCGACCGTCGACACCAAGGCAACCGTAACGGCCGAACGGGAGAGCACCAAGCGCGTCGCCGACAACGCGGCGCGCGCGAACGGCGGCTGACGCGGGGATAGCCCGGCAGGATTATCAAGTCCCGCCGGACGATCCTTCCCAGACTTTCGCGATTATCGAAACCATCCGCCTGACGCATCCTGTCTCTGAAACCGAGACGAGGCTTCCATGAGCACGCTTCAACCGACCATCAACGCCGTTTCCTCAGCCGATCTCCGCGCTTCGCAAGCTGCGCCCGCGACGCCTGTTGTCTCCGCCAAAACCTGGATCGCCGTGACTGGTGCCACGCTCGGTGCGTTCATGGCGGTGTTGAACATCCAGATCGTCAACGCCTCGCTGGCCGACATCCAGGGCGCGATCGGTGCCGGCATCGACGATGGCGGCTGGATCTCGACCTCCTATCTGATCGCCGAGATCGTGGTGATCCCGCTGTCCGGCTGGCTCGCGCAGGTATTCTCGATCCGGATCTATCTACTCACCAACGCGATCCTGTTTCTGGTGCTCTCCGCGGCCTGCGCGCTGGCGCAGGACCTGCCGCAGATGATCGTGCTGCGCGCCGTGCAGGGTTTTACCGGCGGCGTGCTGATCCCGATGGCCTTCACGCTGATCATCACGCTGCTGCCGCGTGGAAAGCAGCCGGTTGGCCTTGCGCTGTTCGCGCTGTCGGCGACGTTCGCGCCGGCGATCGGCCCGACCATCGGCGGCTACCTCACCGAGAATTTCGGCTGGCAGTACATTTTCTACGTCAACCTCGCGCCCGGTGCAATCATGGTCGGCATGCTCTGGTATTCGCTCGACGCCAAGCCGATGAAGCTTTCGCTGCTGAGCGAGGGCGACTGGGCGGGCATCATCACCATGGCGATCGGCCTCTCGGCTCTCCAGACCGTGCTGGAAGAAGGTAACAAGGACGACTGGTTCGGCTCGCCCTTCATCGTCAAGCTCAGCGTGATCGCAGTCATCGCACTGACCGTTTTCCTGATCATCGAGCTCACGGTGAACAAGCCGCTGTTGAACCTGCGCCTGCTGGTCCGCCGCAATTTCGGCTTCGGCATGCTGGCGAACTTCCTGCTCGGCGTTGCGCTGTACGGCTCGGTGTTCATTCTGCCGCAATATCTGTCACGCATCCAGGGCTACAATGCCGAGCAGATCGGCACCGTGCTGGCCTGGACCGGATTGCCGCAGCTCGTGTTGATCCCGCTGGTGCCGCGCTTGATGCAGAAGTTCGACGCGCGGATCATCATCGGCATCGGCTTCGTGCTGTTCGCCGGCTCGAACTTCATGAACATCTTCATGACCACCGACTACGCTGCGGACCAGCTGTTGTGGCCGAACGTCGTCCGCGCTATCGGCCAGGCGCTGGTGATGGCGCCGCTGTCGGCGGTCTCAACCGCAGGCATCGAACCGGAGAATGCAGGCTCGGCTTCCGGTCTCTTCAACATGATGCGCAATCTCGGCGGCGCCGTCGGCATCGCGCTCTTGCAGACAGTGTTGACCAAGCGCGAGCAGTATCACTCCAACGTGCTGATGCAGTCTGTCTCGGTGTTCGAACAGGCCACCCGCACGCGCATGGAACAGCTCACGCAGTATTTCATCAATCACGGCGTTCTCGACCGTGCGGATGCGACGCATCGCGCCTATGTTGCGATCGGACATATCGTGCAGAAGCAGGCTTACATTCTCGCCTTCAGCGACACGTTCTATTTGCTCGGCGCGGCGCTGATCGTCGCCCTGATCGCTGTCCTGTTCCTGAAGAAGGCCGGCCACGCCTCGGCCGGCGGTGCCCACTGACCTCAACTTGAAGCAAGGAGACCGACCATGAAACCCCGCATGAATTTCTACCAGGCCGCCCCTGAGACGATGAAGGCGCTGATGGCGCTGGAAGAGCAGATCCAGTCGACCGGACTCGAGAAATCGCTGATCGAGCTCGTCAAGATCCGGGCCTCGCAGATCAACGGCTGCGCCTTCTGCATCAACATGCACACCGAGGATGCCCGCAAGCGCGGCGAAACCGAGCAGCGCATCTATCTGCTCAACGCCTGGCGCGAATCCCCTGCTTACACCGACCGCGAGCGGGCCGCGTTGGCCTGGACCGAGTCGGTGACGCTGATCGCCGCGACGCACGCGCCCGATGATGTTTACGAGCAGGTCCGCGCGCAGTTCTCTGATGCGGAGACAGTGAACCTGACCGCGCTGATCGGCGCGATCAATGCCTGGAACCGGTTGGCCATCGCGTTCCGCGCGGTTCATCCGGTGAAGGTGAAGGCGTCGGTGGCGTAGGCCGCGGCGCCCCTCGAAACAGGTCGCGTAGGGTGGGCAAAGCGAAGCGTGCCCACCTTCACTATCGGGTCATGAAAAGGTGGTGGGCACGGCGCAAATGCGCCTCTGCCCACCCTACGATAGCGGAGTATGCGGCCTAAACCGCCGTCGCTTTCGCGAACTCGACATAGATCTCGCGCAGGCGCGTCGCCACCGGTCCGGGCTTGCCATCGCCGACTTTTTTGCCGTCGATGGCGACCACCGGCTGCACGAACAGCGAGGCTGAAGTCGCAAACGCCTCCTTCGCGGCCAGCGCCTCTTCCACAGTGAACGAACGCTCCTCGACGCGGAGCTGGCGCTCCTCGGCGAGCGCAACAACCGCCTTGCGGGTGCAACCCGGCAGGATCGCGTTGGAGTTCTTGCGGGTGACGATGACGTCATCCTTGGTGAGGATGAACGCGGACGACGAACCGCCTTCGGTGACGTAGCCGTCTTCGAGCATCCAGGCTTCGCCGGCGCCGGCTTCGGCCGCAGCCTGCTTTGCCAGCACCTGCGCCAGCAGCGCGACGCTCTTGATGTCGCGCCGTTCCCAGCGGATGTCGGGCACGGTGATGACGTTGATGCCGGTCTTGGCTGCGGCAGCGTTGATGATGTCCTTTGCGGAGGTGAACATCACCAGGCTCGAGACGACGTCGGCGTTTGGAAACGCGAAGTCGCGACCCTTGTCGGCGCCGCGCGTGACCTGGAGATAGACGAGGCCGCTTTCGATGCTGTTGCGCGCAATGAGCTCCTTCTGGATCTCGGTGATACGCTCGAGTGTCTCCGGAAGCCTCAGGCTGATCTCACCGACCGAGCGCTCCAGCCGCGCCAGATGCGAGGCGTTGTCGACCAGCTTGCCGTCGAGCACGGCCGAGACCTCGTAGATGCCGTCGGCAAACAGGAAGCCGCGGTCGAGCACCGAGATTTTCGCGTCCGAGAGCGGGACGAATGAGCCGTTGACGTAGGCGGTCGAATCCAAGGCTGGTCTCCAGAAAAATGGGATTTGGCGCAGTTATACGCCAAACGGGGGAGCCGAGCACCCTCGTTTCGACAAACCGGGGTGGCGCGAGGCGCCGAGCCCGGGTGACGGTAGAATTAGTGCGACAAAATCTTCGACAGAAACTTCTGCGCACGGTCGCTGCGGGGTTTGCCGAAGAAATCGTCCTTTGGCGCGTCCTCGACGATCTCGCCGCGGTCCATGAAGATCACGCGGTTGGCGACCTTGCGGGCGAAGCCCATTTCGTGCGTGACGACCATCATGGTCATGCCCTCATGGGCGAGGTCGACCATGACATCGAGCACCTCGCTGACCATTTCCGGGTCGAGCGCCGAGGTCGGCTCGTCGAACAGCATCACGATCGGGTCCATGGCGAGTGCGCGCGCAATCGCCACGCGTTGCTGCTGGCCACCGGACAGCTGCGCCGGAAACTTCTGCGCCTGCTCCTTCAGGCCGACGCGCTCCAAAAGCTGCATGCCCTTCGCCACGGCCTTGTCGCTCGACCGTCCCAGCACCTTCTGCTGGGCGAGGCAGAGATTGTCGATGATCTTCAGGTGCGGGAACAGCTCGAAGTGCTGGAACACCATGCCGACGCGCGAGCGCAGCTTCGGCAGATTGGTCTTGGGATCATTGACCTTGGTGCCATCAACCGAGATGTCGCCACTCTGGAACGGCTCAAGCGCGTTGACGCATTTGATCAGGGTCGACTTTCCCGAGCCCGAGGGCCCGCAGACCACGACGACCTCGCCCTTGGTAACGCTGGTGGTGCAGTCGGTCAGCACCTGGAAGGTCGGGCTGTACCATTTGTTGACGTGGCTGATTTCGATCATGACCGACTTGCTCTAGCGGATGATGGCGATGCGCGCCTGAAGACGACGGACGCCAAAGGACGCGATACAGGAAATGGTGAAGTAGACGACTGCCGCAAACAGATACATCTCGACCAGACGGCCGTCGCGCTGCGCGACCTTGCTGGCGGCACCGAGGAAGTCGGTGATCGACAAAACGTAGACCAGCGAGGTGTCCTGGAACAGCACGATGGTCTGCGTGATCAGCACCGGCAGCATGTTGCGGAACGCCTGCGGCAGCACCACGTAGCGCATGGTCTGCGCGTAGGTGAGACCGAGCGCGTTGGCCGCGGCCGGCTGTCCGCGCGAGATCGACTGGATACCGGCACGCATGATCTCGGAAAAGTACGCCGCCTCGAACATGATGAAGGTGATCAGCGAGGACGCGAAGGCGCCGACGCTGATCGGGCGCGCTGCGCCGGTCAGCCATTGTCCGATATAGGGCACCAGGAAGTAGAACCAGAAGATCACCAGCACCAGCGGCAGCGAGCGCATGAAGTCGACATAGAGGCCGGCGATGCGCCCGAGCGTCTTGTAGCCGGACAGCCGCATCAGAGCGATGGCCGTGCCGAAGATCAGACCGCCGAGCGCGGAGAGCCCCGTCAGCAAAAACGTGAAGCTCATGCCCTCGTAGAACAGATAGGGCAGTGCGCGGATGATGACGTCAAAATCGAAATTGCTGAACATGGCGCTATTTCCCCGTGATGTAGCCGGGGATCGCGACGTAGCGCTCGAGGAAGCGCATGGCGGTCACAACGACGGCGTTGACGAGGACGTAGAGAAGCGTTGCGGCTGTGAAGGCCTCGAATACCTGGAACGAGAATTCCTGCATCGAGCGCGCCTGCCCGGTCAGTTCGAGCAGGCCGATGGTGATGGCGACCGCGGTGTTCTTGATGGTGTTGAGGAACTCGGACGTGAGCGGCGGCAGGATGATGCGGAACGCCATCGGCAGCAAAACGTAGCGATAGGCCTGCACGGTGGTCAGGCCGAGCGCGGTCGCGGCCATCTTCTGCCCGCGCGGCAGCGAGCCGATGCCGGCCTGCAATTGCACCGCGACGCGGGCCGACATGAAGAAGCCGATGCCGATCGCCGCAGTCCAGAACGGCGCGTTCGGCAATTGCTTCAGCCACAGGCCGGCAGACTTCGGCAGCAGCTCCGGCAACACGAAGAACCACAGGAACAGTTGCACCAGCAGCGGCATGTTCCGGAAGAACTCGACGTAAGCGAAGCCAAACCAGCTCGCACCTTTCGACGGCAGCGTGCGCATCACGCCGACGACCGATCCGGTGATCAGAGCGATGATCCAGGCCAATATCCCGGTCTCCAGGGTCAGCACCAGTCCCGACAACAGCAGGTCGAGATAGGTGCCGGTCCCCATCGGGTTCGGCTGGAAAAAGATTCCCCAGTTCCAGTGGTAGTTCACGTGTCCCTCGCGCGAACGCGCCAATTAGATTTTGGCTCGAAAGAAGTTCTGGGCGCCTATGCAAATGTCCGGCCACCCTGGTGTCAAGAGTGGCCGGACATGATCCCGATCCTGAGATCGAGGATTTATCTTACTTATAGTCGTCCGGGTTCGGCGAGTCCGAAGGCTTGGCGAACTCGTTCTTCAGTTCGGTCGAAATCGGCGTGTTGAGGTTGAGGCCCTTCGGCGGGATCTTGGCCGTGAACCACTTGTCATAGATCTTCTGACCTTCACCGGAGGTGTAGAGCGCAGCGGTTGCCGCATCGACCACCTTCTTGAACGGCGCATCGTCCTTGCGCAGCATGATGCCGTAGGGCTCAGGCTTGGAGAACGCGTCCTTGGAGATCACATAATCGTCCGGCGTCTTCGAACCAGCAACGAGGCTCGCGAGCAGGATGTCGTCCATCACGAAGGCGACTGCGCGGTCGGTCTCGACCATCAGGAAGGCTTCGGCGTGGTCTTTGGCCGGGATGATGTTGGCGCCGAGCTTCTTCTCGACGTTGGCTTCGGTCAGCTGCTTGATGTTGGTGGTGCCGGCGGTGGAGACCACCGTCTTGCCCTTGAGATCGTCGATCGACTTCAGGCCGCTCGCCTTCTTGAAAACGTAGCGGCTGGCGGTCAGGAAGTGGGTGTTGGTGAAGGCGACCTGCTTCTGGCGCTCGGCGTTGTTCGTGGTCGAGCCGCATTCGAGGTCGATGGTGCCGTTCGCCATCAGCGGAATACGCGTGGCCGAGGTCACCGGATTGAGCTTCACCTCGAGCTTGTCGAGCTTGAGCTCCTTCTTCACGGCGTCGACGATCTTGTAGCAGATGTCCATCGCGAACCCGACGGGCTTCTGGTTGTCGTCGAGATAGGAGAATGGGATCGAGGAATCGCGGAAGCCGAGCGTGATGGCGCCGGTGTCCTTGATGTTCTTCAGCGTGCCGGTCAGCTCTTCGGCGCCGGCCTGGCTGACGACAAAGGTCGCGGCGAGCGCAAGGCCGATGTGACGGAAATGTTTCACTTTTTCTCCCCTTTCAGGATGATGCGGGCGGATGCAAGCACATATCGACCCGGATTAGAATGTGACTTTCGGCTTGATGCCGGCTCGGGTTAATGGGCGGAGGTCAGCGGCTTCTGTAACTCACCGAGATCCCAGAACAGGCCGGCCATCACCGTCAAGGCCTCTTCGGTCAAAGGCAGCAGGATGTGCTCATTGGGCGCATGCTGGGAGCAGCCAGGATAAGAGTGCGGGACCCAGATCGTCGGCAAGCCCAGGACTTCCGAAAACACGTCGTTCGGCAGCGAGCCGCCGAAGTTCGGCAGCACCGCCGGCGCCTTGCCGGTGGTGGTTCGCACTGACTCAGCCGCCCATTTGATCCAGGGGCTGTCGAAATCGGTGCGCGAGGCGACAAAGCTCTGCGCCGCCCGCACTTCGACCATCGGAAAGCCCTTGGCGACCAGATGGGCCCTGACAGCGTCGATCAGGCCTTCAACCTTGGTGCCGACCACGAAACGAAGTTGCAGCACGGCATTGGCGTGACCGGGAATGGCATTGGCCGGCTTTTCGATATTACCCGACGACATCGCCAGCACTTCCAGCGTGTTCCAGGCATAGAGCCGCTCGGCCGCGGACAGGCCGTCCTCGCCCCAGTTCTCCGCCAGCGCCGGCTCATCCTCGGTCGGGACAACCTGCACGTCGGCCAGATAGCTGCGGATCTGGTTGGTGAGGCGCGGCGGCTTCAGCGCGTCGAGTTGAAGCCGGCCATGGCCGTCGACCAGCGTCGAGATCGCGTTGACCAGAATGGTCGCGGGGTTGGCGAGCACGCCGCCCCAATTGCCGGAATGATGGCCGCCGTCGCGCAAGGCCACGTCGAGATGAATGCGGATGCCGCCACGGCAGCCCAAAAACAGCGTCGGCCGATCCGCTGAGAGCCGCGGCCCGTCGGAGGCCATGAACAGATCAGCCTTGAGCGCATCGCGGTTGAGGTCGCAGACCTTGCCGAGATCAGGCGAGCCGATCTCCTCGCCCATCTCGACGATGAACTTTGCGTTGAAGCCGAGCCTGCCGCCACGGGCCTCGCGCACCGCACGGAGCGCAGCCATGTTGATGCTGTGCTGGCCCTTGTTGTCGGCGGTGCCGCGGCCGTAGAGGCGAATGCCTGATATCGTCGTGCGCCAGGGATCGCGGCCATCGCGCCATTCGCCTTCCATGCCATCGACGACATCGCCATGGCCGTAGACCAGCACGGTCGGCAGCGACGCGCTCTCGTGATGCTCGGCGAACAGGAACGGCGCTTTGCCGCTTGGGGATTCGACCATGCGGCTGGTGAAATCGAGCGCCGCGAAGGCCGGCACCATCTCCTGTTCCAGATAGGCGCGTAGCTCGGGGCCGCGCGACGGATTCTGGCTCTCGGTCTTGAAGGCGACGCGACGGTCGAGTTCTGCGAGGAACGCACCGGATTTGAAGTCGTCCCGGGCGCGGGCGATGGCGTCGGCTCTGGTCATCAGTATCGTCTTCAACTTGATGGAGCGAGGCAGCGTAGCGGACTACGCGCGCGCTCGAAAGTGGTGGGGACTTGTGATTTCGTTCTTGCTCTCTCGAGCCCGGCTTGCCAAGGGCAGGCGTTCCGCCGATTTTGACGTTGCCAAGCGCAACCCTTTCTATTTTGGCCCTTGCTAAGGGCCAATTATATGCAAGAACGTCGCCAAGTTCGGGCGCACATCTATCATTTGAAGAGCGCTCAGTACAGGGCGCCGGGGGACCAGCATGGCCAAGCAAATCAGACTCAATGCATTTGCGATGAATTGCGTCGCCCATCAATCACCGGGGCTGTGGACCCATCCGCGCGACCGTACCGCCGAATATAACCGCCTGCCCTACTGGATCGACCTCGCCAAGACGCTGGAACGCGGCCGTTTCGACGGACTGTTCCTGGCCGACGTGCTCGGTGTCTACGACGTCTATGGCAACAGCCCTGACGCAGCTTTGCGCAATGCAGCACAGACGCCGTCGAACGAGCCGCTGCTGCTGCTCTCGGCGATGGCGGCGGTGACGAAAAATCTCGGCTTCGGCGTCACCAGCAATTTGTCGTTCGAGCCGCCCTACCCGTTTGCGCGGCGGATGTCGACGCTCGATCATCTCACCGAGGGACGGATCGGCTGGAATGTCGTCACCGGCTATCTCGACAGCGCCGCGCGCGGCGCCGGCAAGGACAAGCAGACTGGACACGACGACCGCTACGATATCGCCGACGAATACATGGAGGTGGTCTACAAGCTCTGGGAAGGCAGCTGGGAGGACGACGCGGTCGTGCGCGACCGCAAGAGCGGCATCTTCACCGACCCCTCAAAAGTTCATCGCGTCAATCATGAGGGTGCGAACTGGCGCATCAACAACACCATTCACCTCAGCGAGCCGTCGCCACAGCGCACGCCCGTGCTGTATCAGGCCGGCACCTCGCCGCGAGGGCGGCAGTTTGCGGCGAAGCACGCCGAATGCGTGTTCATGTCGGGACCTTCGGCCAAGATCATCGCGCCGCGCGTCGCCGCGATCCGCCAGGAGGCCGCCGCACTCGGCCGCAACCCGGCCGAGATCCTGATGTTCAACATGATGACGATCATTCTCGGCAACACCGAAGCCGAAGCTGCGGCGAAACATGCCGACTACCGCTCGCACATCAATCCGGAAGGCGCGCTCGCCTTGATGTCGGGATGGACCGGCATCGACTTCTCCGGCTACGAGCTCGACCAGCAGGTCCGTCACGTCCAGAACGATGCTGGCCGCAGCGCGCTCGACAACGTCACCCGTGGTGACCCTGATCGCGTCTGGACCGTGCGCGACGTCATCGAACATGTCGGCATCGGTGGTGCCGGCCCGGTCGTCGTCGGCACGCCGGAGAGCGTCGCTGACAAGATCGAGGACTGGTTCGAGAAAACCGATGTCGACGGCCTCAACGTTGCGTTTGCGATCTCGCCCGGCGATTTCGAGGATATCTCCGACATGCTGGTGCCCGAACTGACGAAGCGCGGCCGCTATAAGCCGGAATATGCAAAGGGTACGCTGCGGGAGAAACTGTTCGGAGATGGCCGTGCGCGGCTCGACGCGCCGCATCCGGCGGCGGGGTATCGGGTGGGGAAGAAGGGGTAGGCCCCACACTCGCGGTCATGCCCAGGCTTGACCGGCGCATCCAGTGCGCCGCGGCCTATCGAGGAATTACAAACGTCTCTGGAATACTGGATCGCCCGATCAAGTCGGGCGATGACACCTGAGAACGTGGCAGCAGCGCTGCATTGCCTCTGCGCCCCGCCCTACACCTTCCCGTCCACCATCACCTCGATCAGCTTGGTGCCCGGCCGGCTGAACGCCGACGCCAGCGTCGCCTTCAACTCCCTGACATCGCTGATCTTGATGGCTTCGCAGCCGAGTGCTTTCGCTACGCCAGCGAAATCAACGGGCGGATCGACAAAGTCCATGCCGACGTAATTGTCATCGCCATGGAACGCGAGCAGGCGCTGCTTGATGATGCGGTAGCCGCCATTGTTGGCGATGACGACGTTGAGCGGCAGCTTGTGATGCGCCGCGGTCCACAATGACTGGATCGAATACATCGCGCTGCCGTCGCCGGAGAAGCACACGACGGGCCGATCCGGATTGGCGATGCTGGCGCCGACGGACGCCGGCAGACCCCAGCCGATGCCGCCGGAGGCAAGGCCGTGATAGTCATAGCGGTCGCGATGTGGACGCAGCGCGGTGACCTGGCGGCTCGAGGTGAGTCCTTCGTCGACGAGGATCGCATCGTCAGGCATCGCCTCGACCATTTGCAAGACAAGATAGTCGGGATCGATCGGCGAGCGTCCGGCGCTCTTGCCGATCTGCTCGACCAGCGCAGCACGCCGCGCAGTCCAGTTCTTCGGTGCGAGTTCTGCGAGGCGCTCCTTTGCTCGGCCCGCGAGCGTCGCACCACCCATCTCCTTCAGCACCGGGATCAGCGCGCGCAGCGTTTCCTTCAAGTCGGCCTTCAGCGCGATCTCGGCGCCATAATTCTTGGCGATCTCCCAATCGACGAGCCCGATCTGCACGATGCCGAGTCCGTCAGGCAGCGCATCGACCTCGCTATAGACTGACATGCGCAGGGGGTCCCCACCGAGCGCGATCAGGAGATCGTAGGGTGCCAGCGTATCGCGCGCGACCTTCTGCACGCGCGCCAGCGTGCCGACGAAGCCTGGGCTTTCGGAGAGGAAGTGCGAGCCATAGGGCGTCGAGGATTGATAGGCAGCCGCACCCAGCAACTCGGCGAGTTCTGCGGCCTCCTTGAGCGCATCGCTCTTGACCACCTCGTCCATGGTGACGATGACAGGACGCTCTGCCTTGAGCAAACGTGCGGCAAAGGCCCTCAATGCCTCGTCGGATGGTTTCGTACGCGCATCGATGCGGGTGGAGCGACCGAGATCGATGCCGGCTTCGCTGTTGAGGATGTCACCCGGCAACGAGATGAACACCGGCCCGGTTGGCGGGGTCATCGCGACCTTGGCGGCGCGGCGCACGATGCGCGGCAGGTCTTCCAGACGCGTCACCTCGACTGCCCATTTCACCAGCGGCTCGGCCATGCGCACCAGCGGACCGTACAGCACCGGCTCCATCAGGCCGTGGCCCTGCTCCTGCTGACCAGCGGTCAAGATCATCGGCGTGCCCGTGAACTGGGCATTGTAGAGCGAACCCATCGCGTTGCCGAGGCCAGGCGCAACATGGACGTTGCAGGCGACGAGTTTTCCGGAGGCGCGGCTGTAGCCGTCCGCGATCGCAACCACCAGGCTCTCCTGCATCGCCATCACATAGGTGAGATCGGGATGGTCTTTCAGCGCATGCATGATCGGCAGCTCGGTGGTGCCGGGATTGCCGAACAGGTGGGTGATGCCCTCGTCCTTGAGCAGCGCGAGAAAGGCGGAACGGCCGGTGATCTTGTTCTTCATGTTGCCTCCGTGCCGCGGACGTTGCCGCGGCCGGTCGCATGATGACCGAAGTCAGAGGCAACACGCAAGAAAACGCGGTCATGGCTGCCTTGCGTGGGAGCACGTAAGCTGGGAACATGCATCGATCCAGGCGTCCGTCCGCGAGGAAAAGCACGATGGCGTATGACGAAGGGACTGCGGCACGTGTGCGCAAACTGCTGACCGGCCACCGCCACGTGGCCGAGAAGAAGATGATGGGCGGTCTTTGCTTCATGGTTGATAACACCATGTGCTGCACCGTCAGCGGCCGCGGCGGCATGCTGATCCGCGTCGGCCCCGAGGCGCATGCGCGCATGCTGGAAGAACCGCACACGAGCCAGATGGACATGCGCGGACGCATCATGAGCGGGTTTGTGCGTGTCGCGCCGGAGGGCTACCGGAGCGACGCCGATCTGGAGAAATGGGTCAAGCGCGGGCTCGACTTCGTAGCGGCGATGCCGAAGAAATCCAAATCGAAGAAGGCCGCCCCGCGCAAGGCGGCTGCCAAGGAAATTGACAAGACAAAGTCCAAGGCGGCGACCAAAGCAAAAGCAAAGATTAAAACTGCTCCTCGCGGCCAAGCTCGAAAGGGTCCTCGCCGCTAGCGCGCTTCTTCTTTTTCGAGCGCTGCCAGACCACGCCCGGAAAGCCCTTCAGCGGCACCAGCGGCTCGCCGGTATAGGCCCATTCCTGCAGCTCCTCGATTGCGATGTGATAGAGCGGTTGGCGACCGGTGCGTTCCTTGAATAGGGCGCGCGGAATGTTGACCATGTGCGGGCCGCGCGGGCGCTCATAGGCGATCGGCGTGCCGCAATGCGAGCAGAAGCTGCGCGCGGTCTTGGTCGCCTTGTCCTCGTAGCGGGCCAGCACAGTCTTCCCGGAGGTGATACGAAAGCGCTTCTTCCAGCTGCCGATATAGGTGGCGTAGGCCGCGCCGTGGGCACGACGGCTGGCGGCCGAGTGATCATGCCAGGCCCAGCGCGCCGGAACGTCGATCTCGAAGGTGACCTTGCCGCAGAGGCATTGGCCGGTAGCGGTTCCTGCGGCGGCGGCGGCTTTGGCCATGAATGTCTCTCCGTCGTCATTGCGAGCGTGGCGAAGTAATCCAGACTGCCTCCGTGGAGAGATTCTGGATTGCTTCGCTGCGCTCGCAATGACGGAGTTTGTGATTTCCGTCGCAGCCTACGCCGGCGTCAGCTCATCATAAACAGGATAATCCGTATATCCCTTCTCCTCGCCACCATAGAACGTCGTGCGGTTGTAGGGCGTGATCGGATAGTCGTGCTCCAGCCGCCGCGGCAGGTCGGGGTTGGAGATGAAGATGCGGCCGAAGGCGATGATATCGGCCTGGCCATCGGCGATTGCGGCATTCGCAGTCTCACCGGTGAAGCCGCCGGCAGTCATCAGCACGCCGCTGTAATGCGGGCGGAACAGCACCATGGCGGATGGCACATTCTCCCAGTGGACGTCGGCGCGGCCGGCACCGCTGGAGCGCGGCTCGATGAGGTGCAGATAGGCCAGGCCAAGCTTGTCGAGCACCTTCACCACGTGAGTGTAGAGCGGCATCGGGTCGGGCTCGGCGGAATCATTGGCGATGCCATGCGGTGACAGCCGCACGGCGACGCGGTTCGCACCCCAGACATCGATCGCCGCCTGGGTGACTTCAAGCAGTAGGCGCGTGCGATTCTCGATCGAGCCGCCATATTGATCGGTACGCTGGTTGCTGCGCGACTGCAGGAACTGCTCGAGCAGATAGCCGTTGGCGCCGTGGATCTCGACGCCGTCGAAGCCGGCGGCGAGCGCGTTCTTGGCGGCTTGCCGAAACGCCTCGACGATGCCCTTGACCTCGTCGGTCTCCAGCGCGCGCGGCGTCTCGTAATCGGCGATCTTGCCGTCGGCGGTCATCGCCCGCATGCCTTCAGCCCTGATCGGGATTGCCGACGCCGAGACCGGCAGTTCGCCGCCATGGAAGGAGGAATGCGAGACGCGGCCGACATGCCAGAGCTGGAGAAAGATGATGCCGCCCTTGGCATGCACGGCGTCGACGACCTTGCGCCAACCGACGATCTGCGCCTCCGAATAGATGCCCGGCGTTGCCGGATTGCCGCGGCCGTGCGACAGCACGGGTGAAGCCTCGGCGACGATCAGGCCATTTTTCGTTGCGCGCTGGCCATAATATTCGGCGTTGAGCGACCGCGGCGAAAAGCTCTCGTGCTCGGCGCGCATGCGCGTCAACGGTGCCATCGCAACGCGATGCGCGAGCTTGTACGGACCGACCTGCAACGGTCTAAACAACGCCTCGAATTTCATATGGGCCCCGAATGTCTTTGAAAGGATGCGGATCATATAGCGAGGGGGCGGCCACCGGAAAAGGCGCCGCCCCCACGAAAAGAAGATATTCCCTCGCGCGGAACGCGGGAGAGATAAGGCCTTAGGCCGTCTTGATCCAGACGGCCTTCACGTTGAGATATTCCTCGACATGCTGCTTGCCGGACTCGCGGCCATAGCCGCTCATCTTGTAACCGCCGAACGGCACGGCCGGGTCCATTGCCTGGTAGCAGTTCACCCACACCGAGCCGGCGCGCAGGCTCTTGGCAACCGCATGCGCCTTGCTGACGTCGCGCGTCCACAAGCCCGAGCCGAGGCCGAACGTGGTGTTGTTGGCGCGCTTGACCAGCTCGTCCATGTCCTTGAACGCGATTGCGGAGATAACGGGACCGAAGATCTCCTCCTGCGCAATACGCATATTGTCCTGGACGCCCGCAAACACCGTCGGCGAGACGAAGAAGCCCTTCGACAGCGCGCCTTCGGTGACGCGACCACCACCAACCAGCGCCTTCGCACCTTCCTTCTGGCCGATGTCGAGATAGCCCGTGACGCGCTTGAGTTGCTCCTCGGAAACGAGCGGGCCGATCTGCACATTAGGATCGAGACCGTTGCCGACCTGCAGCTTCTTGCCGAACTCGGCGACGCGGCCGACGAACTCTTCATAGACCGACTGCTCGACGAACAGGCGCGTGCCGGCGCTACAGATCTGGCCCGAATTGGCGAACACCGCCATCGCCGCGCCCGGGACTGCAGCATCGAGATCAGCGTCCGCGAACACGATGTCCGGCGACTTGCCGCCGAGCTCGAGCGAGACGCGCTTGAGATTGCCGGCGGAGGCGCGGATGATCGACTGACCCGTGACGTGCGAGCCGGTGAAGGCGACCTTGTCGACATCGTGATGCGAGGCGAGCGCCGCACCCGCGGTCTCGCCATAGCCCGGCACAACGTTGACGACGCCAGGCGGAACGCCGGCTTCCATTGCGAGCTCAGCGATGCGGAGCGACGTCAGCGGCGCCTCTTCCGCGGGCTTGAGCACCACCGTGCAGCCGGTCGCAATCGCCGGGCCGATCTTCCAGAGCGTCGCGGTGAGCGGGCCGTTCCAGGGAATGATGGCGCCGACGACACCGACCGGCTCCTTCAGCGTGTAGGAGAAGATCTCGCCGGGCAACGAGTTCTCGATGGTCTCGCCGTGGATTGCGGTGGTCTGGCCGGCGTAGTAGCGCAGCATGCCCACGGCGCGCAGGCGATAGGCGCGGGTGCGGCTGAGCGGCGCGCCCATGTCGAGCGTGTCGAGCTGCGACAATTCGTCGAAATTCTTCTCGACGAGGTCGGCGAGCCTGAGCAGCAGGTTCTGCCGCTCGAACGGCTTGACCTTGCTCCAGGGACCTTCAAAGGCACGGCGGGCAGCCGCGACCGCACGATCGATGTCTTCCTTGTCGCCTTCCGCGACCGTTGCGAGCAGCTCGCCAGTCGCGGGATTGTGAGTCTCGAAGCGCTTGCCGGACGCAGCGTCGACCCACTTCCCGTCGATCAGCATCTGCTTGTAGGACCCGTTGGCGAACGGATGGCGCGTGATCGGAATAGCCTGCGACACAGCCATGGCTGCACTCCCTGGATAGGTGATTGATTGGGCTCGATCTGGGCGGGATCGTTAGGTCGAAGAGAATACAGCGGCGCTGGAAAGGCGTAAAGTCGGCGTGGAACGAAGCCCTGCCATGCTGACTTGTGCAGGGTCGCGCGCGTACCATGTTATAGCGCGATCGAGAGCCAGTCGGGGAGAAGAGTCATGCCACATCCTGTCGTCGCCAAGGGCAATGTCGCCGTCATCACCGGGGGCGCGTCCGGCATCGGCCTTGCCGCGGCCATGGCGTTTGCACGCGCCGGCATGAAGGTGTGCATCGTCGATGTGGATGAGGAGCGGCTGGCGGAAGCTGCAACAAAACTGTCATCGGTCGCGAACGCCGCAAATGTGATGACATCGGCGGTCGACGTCAGCCGCGTCGACAGCGTGGCGGAACTGGAACGCGCCGTAGGCGCGCATTTCGGCGGCACGGACCTGCTGATGAACAATGCCGGCATCCAGCCGGGCAGCACTTTGTTCGACGAGCCGGACAATTGGCAGCGCATCATCGGTGTCAACATGTGGGGCATCATCAACGGCGCGCGCATCTTCGCACCCAAGATGATCGCGCGCGGCAAGGCCGGCCTGATCATCAACACGGGCTCCAAGCAGGGCATCACCACGCCACCAGGCGATCCCGCCTACAATGTCTCCAAGGCCGGCGTGAAGGCGTTTACGGAAGCGCTCCAGCACGAGCTGCGCAACACGAAAGACTGCCACATCACCGCGCATCTGCTGATCCCCGGCTTCATCTTCACCGGCCTCACGGCAAAGGGCCGCACCGAAAAGCCGGTCGGCGCGTGGACACCGGAGCAGACCGTCGATTTCATGCTTGCGCGGCTGGAGGCCGGCGATTTCTACATCCTCTGCCCGGACAACGACGTGCCCCGCGCCCTCGACGAGAAGCGCATGCAATGGGCGGCCGGCGATATCGTCGAGAACCGCCCACCGCTGTCGCGCTGGCACCCGGATTACGCGGATGCGTTCGCGAGGTTCGTGAAGGGGGAATGACTGCCTTCCCTTCTCCCCTTGCGGGAGAAGGTGGCGCGAAGCGCCGGATGAGGGTTCTCTCGACTCGCAGGATTGTCAGTGAGGAAAGAACCCCTCACCCGGCTTCGCGTTCCGCGAAGCCATCCTCTCCCGCAGGGGGCGAGGGTGCGAATCCGCTACAGCGTCTCTTGCTTGTGCCCGCAATTCTTGCAGGCGAATTTGACGCGGCTCTGGCCTTTTTCGGCCTGGACCCGGTTTGGCGCACCGCACTTGCCGCAGACGGCCTCGATTCGGGTCGAGCCCTGCTTCACGACGATGGTCTTCTTTTCCATCGATTCGCGGATCAGGCGCTCGGCCTCTTCACGCAGGGATTGTTTCGACAAAGCTCGTCTCCGCCTCTGAAAGCGCGAGAGCCATATCGCACTTGCGTTCGAATCTCAATGAGCGATCCGTCATTCCGGGATGGTCCGAAGGACCAGACCCGGAATCTCGAGATTCCGGGCTCATTCGCTACGCGAACGCCCCGGAACGACGGTGTGCGATCTCAGACCTCGACAATCACATAAGAGTCCTCGACATGTACCGGAAATGTCTCAGCGACATACGGCCCCTTCTGCAGCTCGTCGCCGCGCTCCACCGCAACCGGATATGACCTGATCTTGACGCGTTTCGGATCGGGCCTGCGCTATCCGTCATGGCTCGGTTGCATTTCGCAAGCGCAGTATGAGGTCAGGCGGGTGCGCCTGCGCCCGCCATGATCAGGATCCGTTGCACCAGCGCGATCGCGGTCTCGGTGGCGGGATCGGCGGAGATCACGGGAACAGCGAGCACGAGGATGTCGACAGGATCTGACGCGAGCACCACAAGATGCGTGGCGTTTCCCGCAGCCAGCAGCGACACCAGCCGCTCGACGGCGGGATCTGCCGGCGGATGTCCCCAGGGCGCGTCCGACCGCCGCAGCACGCGATGCGTTGCGAGCCGGTTGCGAAGGAGCGGCGGATCGTAAGCCGCAAGATCATCCTCGCGCAAACGCCGCGCGCTCTCGAACAGCGGATGACGCAGCAACTCGGCGATGAGCTGGTCGCGCGTGGTGGCCGACGAGATCGCAACCGAGCTCAGCATGCCCGGCGTGCGGGATTCGAGATAGGCCCGCAACGTGTCGGTCATCAGGCCGATGGTCAGCACGCCCGCGACAGCCACCGCGCAGAAACGCACGATCTGCGCGGCGTCGGCGTCAGGTGCGACGAAGGCTGCGGCAAGCCCGAGCGACACCGAGCTTCCAAGCCGCAGCATGGTCAACAGCACTCCGTGCCAGCGGGCCTCAGCGCTGCTGCCGGCGATCAACACCGCAGTCACCACGAGCAACGCCCCGAGCGCGCCGAGCCTGACCGGCATATCAGGCATCAAGGCCGCAAAGTCGGTGACGATGAAGGGCAGCACGATGATCGCGCCGATCGTCATGCGCTCGATGCCACGGTTCTCGGAGGCCATCAGCGAGGCCCGATCCCGCATCGCGAGCAAAGCCGCGCAGGCGGCAAAGCCGCCGAGTTGGAACAACGCCAGCGCAATGGCGTAAGGCATCTCGAAATGACCAAGCCCGAGCGCGCCGCCGAGACCGAGCACGACGGCGCCGATGATCACAACAAGCTTGATGGCGCGAGGCGCGTGCCGCCGCAACATGCCCTCGGTCACGATCAGCGCGCCGA